>Ga0179587_10000003_pt1 | contig 164244 bp, 130 predicted proteins | sample CZODoug2_1_08_16_FD_185932 | JGI IMG/M metagenome (GOLD analysis project Ga0179587, IMG submission 185932) | Vadose zone soil fungal communities from Angelo Coast Range Reserve, California, USA - CZODoug2_1_08_16fungal | ecosystem: Environmental > Terrestrial > Soil > Vadose zone | place...
CGGCAGATCGCGCAGCTGTTCGCGGGTGATGTCCCCCGCGCCCGCCTTCTCAATCTTTATGACGTCGGCACCGAACCACCCCAGCAATTGAGTACACGTTGGCCCCGACTGCACGTGGGTGAAATCAAGAATGCGGACGCCGTCTAACGCCTTACTCATGGAAACTCCCGCGACCCTTCACTTGTACATTGTTTGATTTTTGGTCCCCGGGGCATATTCGCGTGGATCGACCCAAATGTTGATCACCGCCGACTTGCGCAATTTGTGCACCGACTCCCGGGCACGCTTCAGGGCCGGTGCGATTTGCGCCGGATCCCGAACTTCCTCGCCGTAACCGCCAAGCATTTCCGCAAATTTGCCGAATGGAACATCGCCCAGAAGATTGCCGACATTGCCGCGTTGCTCGCCGTACTTGGCGAGCTGGCCATAGCGAATTTGATTCATGGCGGAGTTATTGCCGATGACTGCGATATAGGGAACACCAAAACGGTTCGCCGTCTCCATGTCGAAGGCCGTCATGCCGAATGATCCGTCGCCGTAGTAGCACAGGACCTCTTTTTGAGGATTCGCGAGGCCCGCGGCAATGGCAAAGCCCGTACCCACGCCGAGCGAACCGAGCGCGCCCGGATCCATCCACTGCCCAGGCCCGCGCGGCCGCACCGCTTGCGCCGAGATCGTGACCACATCGCCGCCGTCGCCGATGTAAATGGTGTTGTCGGCCAGAAACTCGTTCAGCTCAAAGGCGACGCGATACGGATGAATCGGCACGCTATTTGACTTGAACAAAGGCATGAGCTTGTCGCCCGCCACGACCTCCGCATCGCTCAGCTGCTTCAGCCACTGCTGGCGCGCCTGGCGCTTGTCGCCCTTGATGCGTCCGCCGGCGGCGGCCAGCACCGCGCCCAAAATTGCACCCGGGTCGCCCACCAATCCGAGATCGATGTCCCGATTCTTGCCGACGGTCCGATAGTCCATGTCGATCTGCACCAGCTGCAGGTCCTTGCTGATGCGCTTGCCGTAACCCATGCGGAAATCGAAGGGAGTTCCGACAATCACCAATACATCGGCGCTCGCAAATGCCTGCGTGCGGGTGCGGTCGAAGTGATGCGGATCGCCCGGCGGCAACAGACCGCGGCTGGCGCCATTAAAGTAGCCGGGGATATCCAGTCCGCGCAGCAGCGCAATGGCTTCCTTGTGCCCGCGCGCCGTCCACACCTGCTGGCCATAGAGAATGGCGGGCCGTTCGGCATTCACCAGCAAGTCCGCCAGCTTCTCGATGTCGCGTGGATCGCCGATCGATTTGGTCGAAGCACGGTACTTCCCGGGCTTGGGCACAACGGCCTTGGCGATGTCCACCTCCCGATCGAGCACGTCGCGTGGAATTTCCAGGTACACAGGTCCGGTCGCGCCGTTGAAGGCCTCGCGCGCCGCCATGGAAATCATGTCCGCCACGCGTTCCGTGCTCGAAACCGACGCTGCAAACTTGGTGATTGGCGTCATCAACTCCACATGCGGCAGATCCTGCAGCGATCCCATTTTGTGTTGAGTCAGGGCACCTTGCCCTCCGATGTGCAGAATCGGGCTCTCGGAACGGAATGCGGTGGCGATGCCCGTGACGGCATTGGTGCAGCCCGGTCCGGCGGTGGTGACGACGCATCCCAGCTTTCCGGTCTGGCGGGCATAACCGTCGGCCGCGTGCGCGGCGACTTGTTCATGACGCACGTCGATGATGCGGATGCCCTCGTCCACGCACCCATCGTAGATGTCGATGATGTGGCCGCCGCAGAGCGTGAATATGGTGTCGACGCCCTCATTCTTGAGGGCCTTGGCGACCAGATGGCCGCCGGAAATCACACTGGCATCGCGGGTCTTCCGCTGCAGCGTATCCTCAGCCGTCGTGCTTAAGCGGACTTCCGCGGCCTTCGTTGACATATCTGCCTCCCGGTAATAGAAACTTGGGATAAGGGCTGCGTTTCAGCAGCCCTCATCAGAAAATGCCGGATCGCCTGCAACCGTCCCGGTCGTCAAACCTGGAACGCTACACCCGCCCCGACGGTGCCGGCCCGGTGCGTCAAGCCGTGGCCTTCACGCCGCCGTCCATCCGGGTGGGTGTGGCGCGCCCGGCGTACTTGACCCTCATCGGCTTCAGCGCTACCAACGCGAGCGCCGCAGCCAAGAAGTTCGCAGTCGCGGAAGCGATGAACACTGCGTGCCAGCCGCCCGCATGGGTTGCCCAAACGGTTGTGAGCGGCACGACGATCGCCGCAGTGCCCTTGGCGGTGTACATGAGCCCGGTGTTCACGGTCGCGTACTTCGCACCGAAACTGTCGGTGGTCGTCGCAGGGAAAAGGCTGTAGATCTCGCCCCAAGCGAAGAACACGACGCCGCTCAGCAACACGAAGGCGGTCGGATTGGTGCCTAAATTTGCGAGGGCGATGATTCCGAGTCCCTCGATGGAGAAGGCGATGAACATCGTGTTCTCGCGGCCGATATGATCCGACACCCAGCCGAAGAATGGACGGCATAGTCCATTCAGAATTCGATCGATGGTCAGCGCAAAGGTTAACGCGGGCAGCGTCAATCCGATCAGGCTCACCGGGACATCTGCCACTTTGAAATCCTTCGCAATCGGGGCAAGCTGAGCGACCGCCATCAGGCCGCCGCAAGCCATCATCACGAACATCGCGTACATGACCCAGAACAACGGAGTTCTGATCATCTCGAGCGGCGTGGCTTGGATGCCCTGAATCCGCATGGTGCTCGTCGGACCCCTGACGGGCGCAGCCAGCAAACTGGGTGGCGGCACCAGGATCAGGAAGCCGAGCACGAACACCACGACACCCTGAATGATGCCGAAGGTAAGAAAGGTGTGTTCGTAGCCGGCCGACTTGATCATGTTCGCGATCGGAATGATCGTTGCCGCCGAACCGGCGCCAAACCCTGCTGCCGTGAGTCCGGCGGCGAGCCCGCGGCGCCCCGGGAACCATTTCACCGCATTTCCGATACAGGTACCGTAGACGCCTCCGGCACCGATGCCTCCTAGCGCCGCCGCGAAGTACAGCTTCGGCAGACTGTCGGCGAACGAGTTGAGCGTCCAGGCAATTCCGCAGAGTGCGCCGCCGATCACCACGATCCAGCGCGGCCCGAAGCGGTCGACGAGATAACCCTCAACGGGAACCAGCCAGGTCTCGAGCAGAACGAACACGGTGAAGGCAACTTGGATCGACGCTTTGCCCCAGTGGTACTTCGCGTCGATCGGCCCGACAAACAGCGTCCAACCATATTGAAGGTTGGCGATCATCACCATGCAAATGACGCCGATGATGAGTTGTGTCCAAGGATTCGCGAAGGGTGATTTAGCAGTTACTTCTTCATTCATTATAGTTCTCCGTGTTTGGCGCCATGTGAGACGTGCAATTTCCCACTTTGCTCAACCGAAATTGCGCTGCGCCGAGAGTAGTCCACTTTGCATATTTCCAATAACGAAACCCGAATCGTTGAATTCGAGCATAGACCAGCCATACTTCCGTGGTATACCATATATGAACGAGTTTCAGAGTGTCAAGCAAGCGGACCAGGCGCGCGACCATCGGACTTTAGACTGCAAAGCCCGCGGTCGACAGACACGGTCGGCTTAAGTCGCGAAACCGCTAGGGCTGACTGCCCTGGCGCGGGCAAATTGCGCTATGCAACACCGATCGGCCGTCGCCGCAGCTTTAGATTAATTTGCTGGGAAAATGCCCGTTGCAATGTAATATATCAGCCATTCACTGCTGCTTAGACACTCGACCTTAGCCAACTCGACGCATTTCTCTAAAGAGGCCTAATGAATTCCATAGTGACGTTGGTTCAACGAACCACCTCAGCCACTCCGCTGGCACTTGCCCCGCTCAACGCTACGAGCTTGCGCGATCAGGCCTACACGCTGTTGAAGAACGCGATTGCCGATACGGATATCTATGATCCGCAGCAGGAATTGCGGCTCGATGAGCGTCAGTTGACCAATGCGCTTGGCGTCAGCCGCACCCCGATCCGCGAGGCTCTCTCCCTGTTGGAACAGGAGGGATTCATTCGTACGGTGCCGCGCCGCGGCATTTACATCATTCGCAAGTCAAAACGCGAGATGATCGAAATGATTCAAATGTGGGCGGCGCTCGAGTCCATGGCGGCCCGGCTCGCGACTTTGAACGCCAGCGACGAGGAAATCGCCAAGCTGCGGCACCTATTCGATGAGTTTCAAAACTCACCGCCTTCCGAACACCTGGGCGAGTACTCCGATGCGAATATTGCCTTTCACACCGCGGTGATCGCCCTGGGCGGCTCGCAAACGATCATCGATGCCACCAAAAATCTGTTGCTTCATGTGCGCGCAATTCGTCGCGCAACGATCACGCAGAAAGATCGCGCGGCGCGCTCCATCATCGATCACTTGAAGATTATCGAAGCGCTCGAGGAGCGAGAAACGGAGACGGCGGAGCGCCTGACACGGCAGCACACGCTGGATCTGGCGGCGCATGTCAATCAGCACTGCGACTTTCTAGGTTAGTGGGCCCCACTCGCCCAAGGTGGGCGGCGGTCCTTCGCCATCATTGGCCGTGAGGTAGGCCGCTCGCGTCGCCTCAGGCACGCTGTCGCTAAGCGCATCAGGCGCAACGACGCGAATCGCCGCCAGGGTATCCGGGCTTAGCATTGCCGCCGCGAATGCCGCGCGGTCCTTGAGCTTCGGCTGACCCCGCTCGATGCGCAAATAAACTCGTCCGCTGGCCTGCTCGGCAAAATTGACCTTATGAAAGGACCAAACGCAGCGCTTGAGGAAATTCACATTCTTCTCTGGAACCAGCAGCGCGCGATCCGGGTAGAGGAATTCCGGGGCAGTCGCGTCGACGTCGATGCGTGCATAGCGGTCTATATCCAAAATGGCCTTTACGTCCAACACGTTGAAGGTTTCATTGTCGCCAAAGGCCGCGGTTCGAGGCCGCTTGCCTAAGAGCACCGTGTTGTCCAAAAATTCAAATTGTATGCGCTTGTCGGCGCGGCGGACCCAGGTGAAAAACACATTGGGCATGCCCGAATACGCTTCGACCGAGTGCGCCAAGGTGTCATCAACCGCTTTGTATCGGCCGAACTCGAGTCCGCGCTGCCACGCGCGTTCCACCAGCATCTCCGGCGGCGTGATTACAAAGAACAAATAAACCGTCTGGCCGAATCGAGTCAATAAATTGCTGCCCGCTTCGGCTGAATCGGGCGCAAAGCTGTCGAAGCGAAACCGATCGATCAGCAGATGCGACATGTCGCCGCGCTGATTCTTGGATGCCATGTAACGGTCGAGTTTCTGATCGATGATTTGCACCTCGTCGGAGGTGAATGCGCCCGCGTATCTGAACGCCGCGCCGAGCGACGCATAGTCCAACAGCTGTTTGCGCCAAATGTCTGGACTGATCAGGGCAAAATCGCTCCATTGCACACCGATGTCGCCGGCGAGCTTCTTCTGCAGCGGCCGCAGTGTGCTCTTGCCCGACGCCGAGGGCCCCTTGGTGTTGATGACCACGGGATGCTCCTGGCGCGGCAGAAGTTTGTATCCTTGCTCGCGCGCGGCTGTTTGCAGCAGAGGCTCGATCGCCCGACCGACGCAGTCGCTGCCGTAATCGTTGCCGGCAAGACCTGCCGCCATCGAAGCGATCAGCTCCCTCGTGCCCCACGCAGCGCCCTGCGTCGTGAACAATGCCGACATCACGCGGGCCAGACTCTTGTATCCGGCAACGCCTGCCGCGGCGGCGGACGCGGCGGCCAAGCGCTCGATCTCCGCGATCTGCTCGGGACCCCAGTTGCGGTTCAAGCGCGACAGAGCGCCCTCGATGATGCTGTTGGCATCTTGCAGCGCGCGCTCATAGGACTGCACGATCGCGTCCATTGCGGGCTCGAGGTAATGCGACAGCAGCAGCCGCGCGATCTCGCGAAAGTTCAGGCCGAGGTCCGCGATGCGAGTGCCGTCGGGCACGGCGAAATCGGCGGTGACGCGCACCAAGAGTTCATGCAACGTCAGCCGCTGCGGACGAAACACCACCAATTCGCTCAAGCTGAATCCGGTCAGGCCGCGCAATTCCGTCGCCGCGGCGATGCTGGTAAAGACATTCTCGGGGCGAAAGATGGTGGCGAGATGGCCCAATTCCTTCGGTACGAGCGACTGGATGCCTGGATTCCAAGGCCCGAATTCGTCAGGAGGCAGCATCGGTCGCCGCTGCGAGCCGGCAGCATGCCCGCTCCACGACGGATTCCTTCTGTTGGGCGATCACTTCAACCGCTGTTGCGCAGCGCGGTGGCGATGGCGTTGATCGAAAGCTGAATGCCCTCGCGTACGCGCGGATCGCTTTCGCCGGCCCTGTGGCGCTTGAGCAATTCCACCTGCAGCAGGTTCAACGGCTCGATGTACGGGAGCCGCAATCGAATCGAGGCATCGAGCACAGGATGCTTTTCCAGCAATCGTGTTTGGCCGGTCACCAGCAGCAGGCTGTCCTGGGTTGCCAGCCACATGTCCCGAATGCGGCCGAACAGCGCATCGCCCAGCGCTTGATCTTCGACCAGCGTGAGATAACGCGCCGCGATTCCCATATCCGACTTGGACAGCACCATTTCCAAATTATCGACCGTGGCGCGGAAAAAAGGCCACGCGTCCAGCATTTCTCGCAGCAGTCCGCCGTCCGCGGAACGCAGCGCCTGTCCAACGCCATACCAGCCCGGCAACATCACCCGGGCCTGCGCCCAGCTGAAAACCCAAGGTATCGCCCGCAGATCCTCGATTCGCTGCGAGTTGGTTCTGGAAGCGGGGCGCGAGCCGATTTTGAGTTCGGAGATTTCCAACAACGGCGTCATTTGCCGGAAGAACGTCGCAAAACCTTCGGTCTCGTACACCAGCGCGCGATACGCGCGAAACGCCTCATTGGAAAGATTCTCCATGGCGGCCGCGAAGCGGCGGGCGCTGTCGCCCGACAGCGCGGCGTTCTCCAGCGATGCCAGCAGGGTTGCGGCCGCGATCGATTCGAGATTCGTGGCCGCGCTTTCACAGGTGCCGTACTTCGCCGCGATGATCTCGCCCTGCTCGGTGATGCGAATCCGCCCGCGCACCGTGCCATGGGGTTGTGCGCGAATCGCGGCGAACGATGAACCGCCGCCGCGGCCGACGGCGCCGCCGCGGCCGTGGAATACTTGCATGGGCGTGGAATGGCTCTCGAAAACCGCAGCGAGCTTGCGGGTGGCTTGATGCAGGCTCCACACCGAGGTCAGGTAGCCGCCGTCCTTGTTCGAATCCGAATATCCCACCATGACTTCTTGAAATCCGAAGGCCCGGGTGATTGCCGCGGTTTCAGGCAAGGCCAACCACGCCTGCATCACGTCCGCGGATCCCTTCAGATCGGCAATGGTTTCAAACAGCGGCACTGCCATGATCGCCGCCGAGGGGTTTCCGTGCCCGCGGTAGAGTCCGGCTTCCTTGAGAAGGATGTTGACCTCGAGCAGGTCGGACACGCTCTCGCACTTGGATATTACATAGAAGGTGATGCATTCGGCGCCGTAACGCCGGTGAGCCTCGGCGGCCGCGCGTACGATGCTGAGCTCCGACAAGGTTTCCGGCGAATAACCGGCATACGGACTCGCCAGCAGCCGCTCGCTGGCCAACTCATGCCGCAGCAGCACGACGCGCGCGGGTTCCGCGAGCGCTTGATAGTCCGGCGAAACTCCCGCCACTTTCAGCAGTTCTGCGACAACGCGGCCATGCACGTCGGCGTTTTGGCGAAGATCCAACGTCGCCAAGTGAAAGCCGAAGGTTTCGACCGCGCGATTGAGCCGAGCCAGTGAGCCGCCGCCATTCAAGCGCACCTGGCTCTTCGACTGCAAAGAATCCTCCAGCACTTCCAGATCCGCGCGCAGACTCGCGGCATCGGGATAGGCCGGCGCCTCGACGCTGGCCGGCCTGGGGGGCATCCGACCGGTCAGGCTTTGATAGGTAGCGGCCAGGCGTGCATACATGCCTGTGATCGCGCGCCGATAGGGCTCATCGGCACGCGCGGGATTCACATCCCCGCCCCGCTGCGCCAATTTATCGAGGGGCTCCGAGACCGATGCGAGTTCGCTCGACAGCGACAGCTCCGCACCCAGCGCATTGAGCTGCTCCAAATAGTCGGCCAGCAGCGCCTGACTGGCGCGGCCCAACGCCAAGCGCAGCGAATCCGCAGTGACGTGCGGATTTCCGTCACGGTCGCCGCCGATCCAGCTGCCGAGCCGCAGAAAACTCGTCGGGCGCTTCTCCAGCAGGCGCTCCCAGCGGGCGTACAGCGCCGGCATGACGGGAAGAAAAATATCTCTCAGATAAGTCAGTGCCGTATCGACTTCGTCGGCAACGTACAGCCGTTCGTGTCTCAGCGCACGCGTCTGCCACAGCAAGCCAATTTGCGCCGCAATCGCTTCTTCAATCACTTCCCCGGCAGTGGTCTCCCGAGAACCCAGGTCTCGCTGCGCCATCAGCGCCGCGATGCGGTTGCGATGATCAAGCATGCTCTTGCGCATCACCTCGGTGGGGTGCGCGGTCAGCACCGGCGTAATGAGCGCGCGGTCGAGCAAGCGCGCGGCATCGGCGCGCTTGACGCCCTGTGCCTCCAAGAAATCCAGGGCCGACGCCAGCGTGCTGTCCTTTTCGGCCGCCGCACCCTGTCGATCCTCGGCGAGATTCGCCAACATCGAGAACAGCATGAAGCTGCGCACGAAAGCCACGGTCTCGTCGAGCGATAGGCTCTCCCAGCCGGCGGCGAGTCCTCGGGGATTGGCGATGCCGCGGTAACGATCCACGGACGCCGCACGAATGGCTTCGATTCGATCCAGCAGCGCGTCGCCGCCGTAGGTGCGGATCACGTCGCCCAGCAGCTTTCCAAGGAATCGAACATCCGCGTTTTGGGTAATCGCAGGGGCGGCGCGTGTCATGAGTCCAACCATATAGTATATAAGGAGTAGGCATACCCGATTGGCACGCTATAAGCCATATCCTACAGGCGCGCCCGCAGCGCGCTGATTAAGACATGCGGCCATTTTCTATATAGTGACGCTTACAAGTACTTCCGCGACAACGCGATTTCCTACTCGTTCGGAGAAATTCAATGCTTTCGAAGACCTGGATTCGCTCCATCGTACCCGCGCTTATTTTGAGCCTCTCGCCCATGCTCACCCAGGCGCAGGGAGTCAGTATTTCGGTGAATATTGCCCCGCCGGAATTACCGGTCTATGACCAACCGCCGATTCCCGGAGACGGGTATCTGTGGACTCCGGGCTATTGGGCTTGGGGTGACGACATCCAAGATTACTACTGGGTGCCGGGCACATGGGTCGAGGCACCGCAACCGGATTATCTGTGGACACCGGGATACTGGGCCTTCGGGGCAGGTGTGTATCTTTGGCATGTCGGCTATTGGGGTCCGACCGTCGGATTCTATGGTGGCGTCAATTACGGCTACGGCTACGGCGGCCGAGGCTACGAGGGCGGCTATTGGCGGGACGGTCACATCTTCTACAATCGCGCCGTCGTCAACGTAGGCTCGGTGCACATCACCAACGTCTACAATAAAACTGTCATCAACAATGTCACCGTCAACCGCGTGAGTTTCAACGGCGGCAACGGCGTACGTGCCCAGCCAACGTCGGGGGAATTGGCCGCAGCGCGCGATCGTCACATTGAGGTCACCTCGGCGCAGCGCCGGCATGAACAGACCGCGCGCTCGAACCCGGAATTGCGCGCCGCCGCCAATCAGGGCCGCCCGCCGATTGCCGCGACTCCGCGGGCGGGGAATTTCTCGAATCCGGTACCTGCGCACAACGCACCGCAAGCGCGCCTGAGCACGCCGCATCCCACGCAAGGGACGCCGAATCGAGAGGCAACGCCGAATCGCGAGGCTGCGCCAAACAGGGGCGGGTTTACGCCGGGTCGAGACTCGCGGCCCGCAACGCCAAATCGCGATGCTTTCCCGCGAGAACCCGTGGCCCCGCAACAGCGCGTGAATCCCCCCGAACGTCAACTGCGTGAACCCGCGCCAGTGCGTCAAGCTCCGCCGGTTCGCGAGGCCCCGCCCGTTCGTCAACCTCCGCCGGCTCGCGAACCTGCGCCGCCGCCTCGCCAAGCCGCGCCAGTTGAGCAGCGCCGTCAACCGGAGCAAACTCAACAAGCGAGACCCGCGGCGCCGCAGCCGAGACCGCAGCCGCAGCCTCGCGCGGCTCCGCAGCCCGCGGAGCACCCGAAACAAGCGGAGCGTCCACAGGACCATGAGCACCATTAGCCATGAGCAGAAAGCGAATCAGTTCACCGCCGAGATTGACGGACATCGCGCGGAACTAGACTACACAGTCGCCGACGGCGTGATGACCATCACCCATACACGCGTTCCCCAAGCCATCGGGGGGCGCGGCATCGCAGCGGAGTTGATGCGCGAGGCGGTGAAGGTTGCCGGGGAACGCGGATGGTCCATCAATCCGGCCTGTTCCTATGCGGCTGCGTACATGCGCAAGCACACGCAAGCACCCGACAAACGCCATATCGACGATCTACTGGATGAGGCGCTGGAGGAGTCGTTCCCCGCCAGCGATTCGCCCTCGGTGGGCGGAAGCAGCTAGCAGGGAATTATCTTGCCGGCTAAGGGAGCATGGGGCGGCCCTGGTGCGCCACCAGCAAGTCATGCATGTCGTTGGCATGCTCTTCTTCCACGACCAAAATATGCTGCAGCATGGTCCGGGTCCCCGGATCATCCTCGCCGAAATAACGAATCAATTCGCGGTAGTGATCGACCGCGATTCTTTCCGCGATCAGGTTTTCTTTGATCATTTCGACCAGATTGTCCGCCGTGCCATATTCAGACGCGGCACGCGTTGCCAAGCCGGTGGGATTGAAATCCGGTCTTCCACCCAGCTGGTTGATGCGCTCGGCGACCTGGTTCATATGCTCGGTCTCTTCCTTCGCGTGTTGCGCGAATTCCGCCTTCACCCCTTCGCTCGAAATCCCCTGGGCCGCGACGGCATGCATGGTGTATCGCAAAACACAGACAATCTCCGTCGCCAAAACGGATTGCAAGATCTCGATGGTCTTCTTGACATCGCCATGGTAGGTGAATGTCACGCCGCCGCCGGCGATGTTTTTTCGCGCCCGCTCGCGCAATGTCTTGATGTCCGTTAGAAACGGCTTTGGTTCGGTTTTTTGCTTATCCACGTTAATCTTGCTCCTGGAGAGTGCGACCGCGCGCTCGTATTTATACACCGCCTCCCGCCTATTTTCAGGTGACAACGATTTTGCCCGCGTCAGACGGCACGCCAAGCGCCTGTCGGTCTTGCGCCGACAGCGAGGGAGCCTGGGACTCCTAGGCGGCGCTCAAAGCCAGCTCCAGCGCCGACAGCAGCGGCCCCAACTTCGGCGGATCGGCTTCCAAAGTCGGCGTGACGCCATAGTCCCGCAGCGTGCGCGAACAGACAGGGCCTATGGAGGCAACGACGGATCGATTCAGATGACCGGCCAAGTGCGCCGCGTTGCCGCCCCTCTGCGCAACCGCGTAGAGATTGTGCATTTGTACGGCGCTCGTAAAAACGACGGCATCGACGCGGCCCTGCCGCAATGCGTCGAGCAGCTCAACGAGGGGCTGCGTATCCGCAGGCAAAGCCCATCGGTATGTGGCAATTTCATGGACCGTCGCGCCGCGGGCCTCGAGCGCCGCCGTCAGCGCTTGGTTTGTCGCGCCGAATCGCTGCACCAGGATAGAACAGTCCCGGACTGCGATACCCGCAAGGGCGGTTAAAACGGTGTCGGTGGTAAAAGGAGAGGCAGCCCGTATGTCGATACGAATGTCGCGTGCATTCAATTCACCGACCGGTTTCGGTCCTCGCACCACAATCATCGACGCGGCCAGGAATTCCTTCAGCTGAGGTGTCAGGTTGGCTGAGTCGGTCGCGGAAAACAGTGCTCGAGTACCGACGCCGGTCTGAAAGATGCAGATTTTGAAGGGCTCGATCCGCCATCGCTCGAGCATGGAGAGCACCGCTTGGGGATCGACATCCGGCACCTCTTCGAGCGCCGGCGCCAGCATCGGCACGCCGCCACGACGCGCAACCAGCTCGGCAAGGTGGGCACCGGTGCGAGTTTCCAGAATCGCCACGACTTTAGATTTCATGCGAAGGGCATTCAACCACCATAATGCAACCATGTCGACTTGCCTCAAAGTGTTCTTCAGCGCGGCAATGCTCCTTGCCGGTGCGCCCGTCTCTTCCGAGCAGCCGGCGGCGGACGCTGACACGATTCGCCAGGAATTCGTCGCCGCCATGCAGCGCATCCGTCAGCGCCAACCGGACCTGCCGGATTCACCGGCGCTGCAGAGCTACGCCATACACGACTACCTGGTTGCGGCGAGATGGCGTCGCGACCTCATCCTCAGGCCGGATGAAAGCCTTGATGCCGCGATTGATGGGTTCCTGCATGCCCATGCGGGGCAACCCGTCGCGCGTGCGCTGCGCCGCGATTGGCTCACAAGCCTTGCGCAGCGGCGCCGCTGGGATTGGTTCCTGCCTCGCTCCGTGGATGTCAATGATCCGGTGTTGATCTGCGATCGGCTCGAAGCGCGCCTATCCAGCAACGACACGCAAGGACTCGCCGCCGCCGCGCTGCTGCGTTGGATCTCGCCGCAGAAGCCGCCCGCCGAATGCGCAGATGTGTTTGCATGGCTGCGGAAACAAGGGTTTCTCACGCCGGCCCTGGCGGAGGGACGCACGCGCGCGGCCCTCGCGGCGGACACGCCGCGACTTGCGCGCGAATTCGCGGCCGACGTTCCCGTAAGCCGCAGGGCGGCGCTGTTGCAGTGGTCGGATCTTTTGGATTCACCCCGCTCAACATTGAATGTGCTGGCCGCGCATCCATCGTTGCCCGTCGAACCCGAGGCGCTGGCGTCAGGGTTCGACAAGCTTTCGCGCACTGAACCTGCCTTTGCGTTGGACCTGCTGCCGCGTCTGCTCGCTCGCGATGGCCTCGCGCCGCCGCTGCAGGACCGGCTGAAGCGCTCTGCGGCGTTGGGTGCGGCGTACGACCGCGATCCGCGGGCGATGACGGCATTCGATGAGCTGCCGGCGGCGGCCGTCGACGGTCAGGTGCAGGAATGGCGCGTACGCGCGGCACTTTGGAAGGGCGACTACGCTCGGGCGCTCGCATGGATGGAGCAGATGCCTCCAAGCCTTTCGGCAACGCCCCGTTGGCGCTACTGGCACGCTCGCGCCGTGGCGGCAACCAGAGGGGATGACACCGCCGTGCCGCTGTTCGCTGAAATCGCAGGCCTTCGAGACTACTACGGCTATCTCGCGGCGGACCGCCTAAAACAGCCCTACAATCTGAACATGCGGCCCTCGCCGCTCGACGCTGCGGCGCAGACCGCGCTCAGCAGTCAAGCAGGGATGATTCGCGCGCACGAACTGTTCGACTGCGACATGACGGAGGATGCCATCTCGGAGTGGACCGCGGTTCTCGAGGGCGCCGATACCGCGCTGAAAGTTCAAGCTGCACTGCTTGCGTCGCGCTGGGGCTGGTATTTCCAAGCGATTACCACCTTGGCGCAGACCGGCGAATTCGACGACGTGACGCTGCGCTATCCACGCCCTTACCTGGATGCCGTGAATCAGGCCGGCAAGCTCGCGCAGTTGCCGCAGGATTGGATCCTGGCCGTCATGCGCCAGGAGAGTTTGTTTCGAAAGGATGCGGTATCCCGCGCCGATGCGCGCGGCGTGATGCAATTGGTGCCCTCCACCGCCTCTGCGATCGCCCGCCGCTGGCACTTGTCCTCGCCCGGTCGCGACGGCCTGTTTGATCCGGCGATAGCGGTTCCGCTGGGTGCCGCTTACTTGCGCGAATTGCTGGATCGCTATGGGGAGCAACTCGCTTTGAGCCTCGCGGCTTACAACGCAGGCCCCGCAGCCATCGCGCACTGGCTGCCGCCGGGGCCCATGGACGCCGATATTTGGATTGAAAACATCCCCTACAACGAAACTCGCGGCTATGTGCAACACATCCTCGAGCATATTGTGGCCTTTGCCTCGGTGCGCGGTGCCGAAACGCCGCGACTCGACATCCTGCTGTCGCGGGCGGAACCGGCCACGCCGCTCTTGTGATAGCGTTGTGAACAAATGGGAGTAAATGAAAACATGAAATCAAATCTATTGCTCTGCGCTGCCATCGTTGCCGGAGCGGCACTTGCCGATGCCGCACCGACGGCTGCTGTTGCCGACACCGTCGTGGTGAGCGCCGACCGCATGATCGACGTGCTGACAGGGCGAGTCGTAGAGCACCCGCAAATCACCATTACGGATGGCCGCATTGCCGCCGTGGGCGTTCAAGGATCCGCCCTGCCCGCGGGAGCGCGCCGCGTGGATCTTCCGGGCATGACGTTAGTGCCGGGACTGATTGACATGCATACGCACCTGACTTCGGATCCGCATTTCAGCGGCTATCGCCACCTGCAGTTCACGGATAATTTCTGGACGGTCGTCGGCGTCGCCAACGCCAAAAAGACGCTCGAAGCCGGCTTCACCACGGTCCGCAATGTGGGATCCGCCAATTACGATGACGTCGCGATCAAGCAGGCCATCGAGCAAGGAGTGGTGCCCGGCCCGCGCATCGTTCCTGCAACCTACGCCATCGGCGCTACCGGCGGCCACTGCGACGCGACGCAATTTCCCCCGTCCGTCTCGGTGCCGAGGCCGGCGGTGGCGAACGGTCCGGAGGAGATCCGCGCGACGGTTCGCAAGCTGCGCAAGTACGGCGCCGAAGTCATCAAGTTCTGCGGCACCGGCGGCGTACTGTCCAAGACCGACAGCGTGGGTGGACAGCAGTACGACCTGGCGGAAATGAAAGCGCTGGTGGATGAAGCGCACATGCTGGGGTTGCGCGTTGCGGTGCACGCCCATGGAACCGCGGGGATCAAGGACGCCATACGCGCCGGCGTCGACACGATCGAACACGCCAGTCTCGCCGACGATGAAGCCTTCGCACTGGCCAAGCAGCACGGCACTTGGTTTTCAATGGACATTTACAATGATGATTACATTTTGGCCGAGGGCGAGAAGAACGGTCTATATAAAGAGTCGCTTGAAAAGGAACGCATGATCGGCCTGAAGCAGCGCCAGACCTTTCAAGCGGCGGTGAAAGCCGGCGTAAAAATGGTTTTTGGAACCGATGCGGGGGTGTACCCGAACGGCTTCAACGCGCGCCAGTTCGTCACCATGACCAAATGGGGCATGACTCCGATGCAGGCGATTCAAGCTGCGACGGCCAATGCCGCCGAGGCACTGGGCCGCCCCGGCGATGTCGGCGCCATCGCCGTGGGCCGATATGGAGATCTCATCGCGGTTGCCGGGGATCCGATTGCCGATATTGCGCGGCTGCAATCCGTAGGATTTGTCATGAAGGGCGGTGACATCGTCAAGATGCCGTGAATTTCAATTGAAACGCTGCTGCCGTGTGCGGTCGGCAATAAGTGGCTCTGGGCGACGGTCTTCATCATTGAATTCACCGTTCAACAATGGAGTTAGTCGTGCTTAATCGAAGATCGTTTACCGGACTGCTCAGTGCCATCGCAGCAATGTCGGTCATACCTGGAATAGTCCAGGCCCAGGATGTCCCGGTAGCCAAGAATGTCGTACTGGTGCATGGTTTATACGCTGACGGATCGTCTTGGATCGATGTCATTCCCTACCTGCAGCGCGCGGGTCTGCATGTAACTGCGGTGCAGAATCCGTTGACCTCGCTGGCAGATGACGTTGCCGCAACCCGCCGAGTCCTTGCGCGTCAGGATGGGCCGACGGTGTTGGTGGGCCACTCCTTTGCGGGAACGATCATCAGCGAAGCGGGCAATGATCCGAAGGTTTCGGCGCTGGTGTACGTGGCCGCCCGGGCGCCGGATGCGGGCGAGGACTTCGGCGCACTGGCGGCGAAATATCCAAAGCCGCCGGCGAGCGCAGGAGTGATCAAGGAGGATGGATTTTTCTGGCTGAGCGAGGCAGCTTTTCTCAGAGACTTCGCCGGCGATGTTGAAGCATCCAAAGCGCGCGCGCTATACGCGGTTCAAGGGCGGGGCGCCGACGCGCTGCCGGCCACGAAGACCACGACCGCTGCATGGAAAGTTAAACCTACGTGGTATCAAGTATCGACCGAGGACCGCACCATCAACCCGGATCTCGAGCGATTTCTGGCCAAGCGGATGAACGCGACGACCATCGAACTTGATTCGAGTCACGTGTCGCTGATATCTCATCCGAAGGAAATCGCGGATTTGATTCTGCTTGCGGCAGGCCGCAAAAAATCGCCATGAGGGGGTTTCCCTAGCTACCGCCGATCAAGCCGGCCGTGACATTGATGGCAAACCCCAGGATCGATGCGTTGAAAAGAAATGAAACCAACGTGTGCGCGATCACGGTCTTGCGCATCTGCGCGTTCGCTGTCGAGACGTCCGCGGTTTGGCAGGCTGCCGCGATCGTAAATGAAAAATAGGCGAAATCCCAAAACACGGGCATGGGCGTGTTCGGGAAGCGCAGCGGCCGGTTGTCTTCCTTGGCACTGTAAAACATGTCGGCGTAATGCGTGGTGAACAGCGTTGGAACCAGCAGCCACGAGTCGATCAGCGTGAGGGCGGCGAGCCCAAAGTGCGCCGCCCGCACAACGCCGCTCACTTGTTTGATCGTCGCGAGCGGCTCCACGATGGCAAAGAGACTGGCGACCGCCGCTATGACCACGGCCACGAGAATGAAGGGACCCGACTCGTCTTCCTCAATGTACTTGGTGCAGATTTCCTCCGCGGTCAGGTGCGTCATCCAAACGAAAATCAGCCCAAGGAAGAGAATGGCGCCGCCGTTCCAGCAGATCAGCACCCTGCTCAAGATCGACCAGTCTTTGGGAAGGAAGAAAAACAGCACGCAACCGGCAATGAAAGACATCCACAAGCGTGGATGATCCAGGAAAAGGTTTTTCATGGGGTCGAGCGCTGTGTATGGCTATTTGCCGCTTTCCTTGGCCACCAAGTATTTGACCAACTCGACCAGCTGATCGGTGCCGCCGGCCGATTCCACGTGCAATCGATACTTGCCGTTGACGATGATGGTGGGCGTGCGGTCAACCTTGTACGCCATGATCAAATCCTGATCGGTACGCAATTTCAGATCTGCCGAAAAGGACTTTGAGGCGGCGATGAACTTATCGACCGGCACGCCGGCCTTTTGGTTGTAAAATTTGGCGGCGTCTTCGATGCTCGGCATGCGGCTCTTGAGGGCACGAGTCGCCGGATCGGTGATGCTCAAATCCCCGCCCTTCCACACCGCGTCGAACATGGCGTCATGCGTCTGTTGATCCACGCCCATCACTTGCGCCGTGACGTACGCGAGTTGAAACATCGGCCAATCCTCGGCGGTGTTGAAAGCGGCCGGAAGATAGTCGACCACCGCATTCGCCGGCAGCGATTGTTTCAATTTGTGCATGGTGGGCTGGAAGATGTTGCATGCGGGACACGCATACGAGAAAACTTCCGTCACCTCAACCTTGCCCGGCGCAACAGAGGTCGGACGCGGCGGTTGCACCAGGAAGTAATTCACACCCTCGGTCCAGGATTGGGCGCTGTGCGAGGACACCGAAACGCTCAATGCCAGCGCGGCCCAGAGTGCGGCGGAATGGATCAATTTCATCGAGGCTCCTTGTGTTTCTTGCAGCGCGAATTCTAGCACCGGCGGCTTGCCCGAATCCGTCCATTCGAGGGCACGGAACTGCCGTTTTAAGTCTTCCGACAGGCCCGCGCTCACAATACTTTACATTCGCTCCTGAACTTTCGAGTCTCAGGTCCTCTCTACATGCATGCTGCCGGTCATCGGTGTGTAGTTCGGGGTCGAATCTGGTTATAGTCTGCGGCTCGCCCCGACAATCGATTGGCAGCGCGTGCCACGGCATGGGCTCGCATATTGGTGAATGAGTGATAAACCAGCAAGATCCCCAACTTTACCCGCCGGCGCGGGATCCGAAGTCTTTCATCGTCAGACACTGGAAAGCACTGCTCATCGTGCTCGTCCTGGTGCTCCTGATGATTGCGTTCACACTCTATCTTCGCCAGAAGCAGCCGCTCGCCGCTCCGCCGCGCGGCCGCAACGGGCAGAATGGCCCGGTCGCAGTCTCCGTAGCCACGGCAGCCTTGGGGGATATTCAGGTGAAGATACCGGCCCTCGGAACGGTAACGCCGCTCGCCACCGTCACCGTCCGGACCCAGATCACCGGGACACTGCAGAAGATATTCTTCACCGAAGGGCAATCCGTTCATCAAGGCGACGCCTTGGCGCAGATCGATCCTCGCCCGTATGAAGCTGCCCTGCAACAGATGCAGGGCAACTTGATGCGCGATCAGGCTCTGTTGGCCAATGCCAAAGTGGATTTGAAGCGCTATGTACAGTTGGTGAAGGATGACTCCATTGCGGAGCAGCAGCTCGACACGCAACGCGCGCTGGTTGATCAGTTGGTGGGCACGATCCAAGCCGATGAAGGCCAGGTCAGGACGGCCCAGGTGAATCTGGTGTACACGCGCATCATCGCCCCCGTGACGGGCCGGGTTGGGTTGCGCCAGGTTGACCAGGGGAACTACGTGACACCCGGCGATGCCAACGGCATCGTGCTCATCAATCAGCTGCAGCCCATCACGGTGATATTCAATATTCCCGAGGACAATGTCTCAGCCGTGATGAAGCGCGTGCAATCCGGCGCGCCGCTGCCGGTCGAGGCTTTCGACAAACCCAACGTCACCAAAATCGCCGATGGCAAGCTGCTGACGGTCGACAATTCGATCGACATCACGACCGGCACCGTCAAGCTGCGCGCGCTGTTTGAGAATACGGACTCAGCGCTGTTTCCAAATCAATTCGTCAACATTCAACTGCTGCAAGACGTACTGGCCAATCAAGTCATCATGCCGAATGCCGCCGTGCGCCGGGGAGCGCCCAATGGGGTTGCGACCACTTTCGTCTACATCGTCAATGCTGACGCGACGGTCAGTGTGCGTCCGGTGACGCTGGGCGTGGTCGATGGCGAGAAAGTGGCGGTAACCGCCGGCCTCAAGGCCGGCGAGGTCGTCGTCACGGAAGGCGGCGACCGTCTGCGCGATGGCGCGCAAGTTCAACTACCGAGTACCGCGCCCACACCTGCCGCCGGCGCGCAGCCGCCCGGCAATCCGGCAGCCCCCGCGACTCCCGGCGGGCGACGCGGCAAGGGGCGCGGCAAACCTCCGCCAGCGCCATGATGCCGCTAGCTTAGCCGCGCTCTGGTCGCATGAATCCCTCACGCATCTTCATCTTGCGTCCCGTCGCCACCACCCTGTTGATGGTGGCGATACTGATCGTCGGTGCAATGGCCTATTTGCAATTGCCCTTGTCGGCGTTGCCGGAAGTCGCCTACCCCACCATTCAAGTACAGACATTTTATCCCGGCGCGAGTCCCGAGGTGATTACCTCCGCCATTACGGCGCCGTTGGAAAAACAATTCGGCCAGATGCCGGGCTTGAGCCAGATGTCCTCCACCAGTTCCGCCGGCGCTTCGGTCATTACCCTGCAGTTCACGTTATCGCTCGCCATCGATGTGGCAGAACAAGAAGTGCAGGCGGCCATCAGCGCCGGGCAAAACCTGCTGCCGCAGGATCTGCCGGCGCCGCCGATTTACGCGAAAGTCAATCCCGCCGACGCGCCCGTGCTGATTCTCGGCATCACCTCGAAAACCATGGCGCTCACGGACGTCGAAGACCTGGTCGATACCCGCATTGCGCAGAAGATTTCTCAGGTCAAGGGCGTGGGCGTCGTCAGCATCAGCGGCGGCCAGAGGCCCGCGGTCAGGGTGGTGGCCAACCCGCGCGCCATGGCTGCCTATGGCATCAATCTCGATGATTTGCGCACCACCATCAACAATGCCAATCAGAACGGACCGAAGGGCACGCTCGACGGTCCGATCAATGCGTACACCCTCAATACCAACGATCAGATCAGAAGCGCCGATGATTACGGCAATGTCGTGGTGGCTTACAAGAACGGCGCACCGGTGCGCCTCAAGGATGTGGCGACGCTGGTGTCGGGCGCGGAGAATTCCAAACTCGGCGGCTGGATGAACTCGGTCCCCGCGCTGATTCTCAACGTGCAGCGCCAGCCCGGCGCGAATGTCGTCGATGTCGTCGACCGGATCCAGGCCATGCTGCCGGCCTTGCAGGCGGACATGCCCGCGGGCGTGGACATCGCCCTGCTCACGGATCGCACCACCACCATTCGCGCCTCGGTGAAGGACGTGGAATTCGAGCTGGTGTTGGCGGTGGTGTTGGTGGTGTTGGTGATCTGGCTGTTTTTGCGAAACATTCCGGCCACCATCATTCCGAGCCTGTCTGTTCCGCTGTCCCTGATCGGGACGTTCGCGGTGATGTATCTCGCCAATTTCAGCCTCAACAATTTATCGCTGATGGCCTTGACGATTGCGACGGGCTTCGTCGTCGACGATGCCATCGTCATGATCGAAAATATTTCGCGCTACATCGAAGCGGGCGAATCGCCGCTCGAAGCGGCCCTCAAAGGCGCGGGACAAATCGGCTTCACCATAATTTCACTCACCGTGTCGCTCATCGCCGTCTTGATTCCGCTGCTGTTCATGCAGGACGTTGTCGGCCGGTTATTCCGCGAATTCGCCGTCACATTGGCGGTGACGATTTTGATTTCCGCCGTCGTCTCGCTGACGTTGGTGCCCATGATGTGCGCGAAACTCTTGAGGCATCGACCGCAGAACCAGCCCTCGCAGACGGAATCGGGAAAGTGGTTTACCGCAGTGGTCGACTGGTATGGGCAGAGGCTCACCTGGGTGCTCGATCATCAAAGATTGACGCTGTGGGTCGCGCTCGGGACTCTGGTGCTCACCGCCCTCCTCTATGTGCTCATTCCCAAGGGCTTCTTTCCAGACCAGGACACGGGTTTGATTCAAGGCGTTTCGGAGGCGACCGAGTCGATTTCCTACGGCGCCATGGCGCAGCGCCAGCAGGCACTTGCCGCGGCGATCCTCAAAGACCCCGATGTCTCGAGTCTGTCGTCCTTCATCGGCGTCGATGGCAACAACGTCACATTGAACAGTGGCCGCTACCTGATCAATCTGAAGCCACGCAGCGAGCGTTCTACGACGGTTACCGATGTCATCCGCCGATTGCGCAGCGAAACGGCCGATGTCGCGGGCATCACGCTGTACATGCAGCCGGTGCAGGACTTGACGCTCGACAACACCATCAGCCGCACGCAGTATCAGTTCACTTTGGAAAGCGCGGACGCGACCGCCCTCTCGACGTGGGCGCCCAAACTCGTGACGGCGCTGAATCAACTGCCCGATCTGGCGGACGTGGTCAGCAACCAGGAAGACAACGGCCTGGCAGTCTACGTCACCATCGATCGCGACAGCGCGGCGCGCCTTGGGATCAGCGTGGGGACGGTGGACAACGCGCTTTACGATGCCTTTGGCCAGCGGATCGTCTCGACCATTTTCACGCAGTCGAATCAGTATCGGGTCATCATGGAGGCGGACCCGGCGTCGTACCGGTCGGTGGACTCCCTGGCTTCCATCTATGTGCCGTCAGCCGGCGGCGGCCAGGTGCCCCTGTCGGCGATTGCCAAAGTGGAGGTCCAAACCCGCCCGATTCTCATCAACCACCTGGCCCAATTTCCCGCGACCACGGTTTCATTCAATCTCGCGCCGAATGCATCGCTCGGCGCCGCTGTCTCCGCCATCGAGAATACCGAGCGCACCTTGGGGCTGCCGGGAAGCATCCACACAACCTTCCAAGGCGCGGCATTGGCATTTCGCAGCAACCTCAGCAATGAACTGCTGTTGCTGGTCGCCGCCGTGCTCGTGATGTACATCGTACTCGGCGTCCTGTATGAAAGTTTCATTCATCCCATCACCATTTTGTCGACGCTGCCCTCGGCGGGCATCGGCGCATTGCTGGCGCTCATGCTGTTTGGCGATGACCTGACCATCATCGCTCTGATCGGCATCATCCTGCTCATCGGCATCGTCAAGAAGAATGCCATCTTGATGATCGACTTTGCCGTGGTGGCGCAGCGCGATGAGGGTCTGTCGCCCCGGGATGCCATCTACAAAGCCTGTTTGCTGCGGTTTCGACCTATTCTCATGACCACGGTTGCCGCCATCTTCGGCGCGCTGCCCCTGATGTTCGGCACCGGCACAGGCTCCGAATTGCGTCATCCCTTGGGCGTCAGCATCGTCGGCGGACTGATGGTGAGCCAGGTGCTGACCCTGTTCACCACGCCGGTCATTTATCTGGCGTTTGACCGCATCGCCGCGCGCATGCTCGGCCGCACCTCCTCCGTAGAAGCGGATGCACCCTTGGCGGAAGGCTCGACGTGAACATTTCCGCGCCCTTCATCAAGCGCCCGGTCGCAACCACCTTATTGACGATCGGCGTGGCACTGTGCGGCGGCACGGCCTTCATGCTGCTGCCGGTCGCGCCGCTGCCGCGCATCGATGTGCCGGCTATTTTCGTCTCGGCCCAACTGCCGGGAGCCAGTCCGGAAGTCATGGCAAGCACGGTGGCCACGCCCTTGGAAAGGCACTTGGGCGCCATTTCCGATGTCGATGACATGACCTCCAGCAACGGCGTGGGCACAACGAGCATTCAGCTGACCTTCGGCATGGATCGCGACATCGATGGCGCGGCACGCGATGTACAGGCTGCCATCTCCGCGGCGCACGCTGACCTGCCCACATCTCTGACTCGAAATCCCACCTATCGTAAGCTCAACACGGCTTCGTTCCCGGTGATTGCCATCGCCATGACGTCCGATGTGCTGACGCAGGGGCAAATTTACGACGCCGCCGATGCCGTCATATCGCAGCGCCTGTCGCAAATCCCCGGCGTCGGCGGAGTGAACGTCAACGGCAGCGCGCTGCCGGCGGTCCGGGTGGAAATCAATCCGCATTCGTTGTCAAAATACGGTATCGGCCTGCAGGATGTCCGCGCGGCCATTTCGAATTCGAATGCCAACGCACCGAAAGGCGCCATCGAATCGGATGAACTGCACTACCAGATCTACACCAACGACAATGCCCGGGATGCCGGGCCGTATCGCAACCTGATCATCGCGAATCGCAATGGTGCAACGGTGCGCCTGGGCGACGTCGCGACCGTGCTCGATATGCAGGATGGCGCCACCGAGAACATCCGCACCTATGGGTTGTACAACGGCAGGCCCGCCGTATTCGTAACCGTTACGCAGCAGCCGGGCGCCAACATCATCGAGACCGTCGATGCCGTCAAGGCAGCGTTGCCCATCCTCAAGACCGAGATCGACCCCAAGATCGATCTCGTGGTCAGTTTCGACCGCTCAATCACGATTCGAGCCTCGGTGCGCCAGGTTGAACAGACACTCATGCTGGCGGTGGCCTTTGTCATTTTGGTGGTCTACATTTTTTTGAACAGCTATCGCGCTGCGCTGATTCCCGCCATCGTGGTGCCCGTATCGCTGATTGGCACATTCGGCGCCATGTACTTGCTGGGATACACACTGGACAACTACTCACTGATGGCACTCACGGTCGCGACCGGATTCGTGGTCGACGATGCCATCGTGGTCATGGAAAACACCACGCGCCACATAGAAGACGGCATGACCCGGACCCGGGCGGCATTTCTTGGCGCTCAAGAGGTCGGCTTCACCGTTCTTTCCATGAGCCTGTCGCTGGTCGCCGTATTCATTCCTTTCATGCTGACCGGCGGCCTTCTCGGGCGGATTTTTCGCGAGTTCTCGGCGACGTTGTCGGTTTCCATCCTGATCTCGTTGGTCATCTCGCTGACCACGACGCCGATGATGTGTTCGCTGCTGCTGAAGAGGCAGAAGGGCCTGACACCCTCGCGATTCGCCCGCGCGTTCGAAAGCGGTTTCGAACAGCTTCGCGGCAACTACTCAAAGACCTTGGACTGGGCGCTGCGCCACCGGCGAATCATGGTGTCGATATTCTGGCTGACGATTGCACTGAACATCGGACTTTACTTTGTCATTCCGAAGGGTTTTTTCCCGCAGCAAGATACCGGCCAATTGCAGGGCGGCATTCGCGGCGACGCCTCCAGTTCCTTTCAATTGATGAAGGGCAAGCTGCAAGAGGTCGCGGCCATCATTCAAGCCGATCCTGCAGTCAACACCGTGACCGGTTCCGTGGGAGCAGGCGGCTTCGGTCCTTCCGGCGGCGGCGGCGCGAGCGCCAATGTCACGGTAGCCTTGAAACCCTTGAAGGTGCGGAACATTTCGGCCGATCAAGTGATCGCCCGGCTGCGGCCCAAACTCGCCAGGGTTGCCGGGGTGGCGACGTTTCTACAGGCGGTTCAGGATATCGGCGGCGGCGGCGGCCGGTCGGCCAACGCGCAATACCAATATACGCTGCTGGGCGATAACTTGACTGAATTGCGCACCTGGTCGCAAAAACTTCGAACAGCCCTGCAGGACTTGCCGCAGGTCACCGATGTCGACACGGATTTGCAGCCGGGCGGCATCGAGACCGACGTCGTCGTCGATCGCGACAGCGCATCGCGGCTGGGGCTTACGGAAATTCAAATCGACAATGCACTGGGCGATGCCTTCGCCCAGGCGCAAGTTTCGACCATTTACAATCCGTTCAGTCCGCAGCAATACCATGTCGTCATGGAAGTGGCGCCGGAATATTGGCAGAACCCTGAAATACTCAAAGAGCTTTACGTCAGCACTTCCGGCGGTGCGGTGAGCGGAACGCAGTCTTCCCAGCCGGTTGCCGGCACGACCATCCTCAAGCGTGCGACCGCTTCCTCCAGTGTCTCCGTGGCGGAAGATGTGGCGCGCAATCTGGCGGCCAATTCCCTGGCCAATTCGGGGCGCGGCAACACCTCGACGGGTTCGGCCGTCAGCGTCGCGCAGGAAACCATGGTGCCGTTCTCGGCGTTCAGCCACTTCACCACCGGCACCACACCCGTGTCCGTGAATCACACAGGCACGTCCGTTTCCACCTCCATCTCCTACAATCTGCCGGAGGGCGTCTCGATCGGCACGGCTCAAGACGCCATCAAAAAGAAAATGGCCGATATCCACATGCCGATAAGCATCACCGGCGGCGCTTACGGCACCGCACGCCTGTTCCAGCAGAGCGTCGGCAACACCCCGCTTCTGCTGTTGGCGGCCATCGCGGCGATATACGTGGTCTTGGGCATGCTGTACGAAAGCTATAGCCAACCTCTGACCATTCTCTCGACGCTGCCGTCGGCCGGGCTCGGTGCGCAACTGGCTCTCATGGCAACCGGCACTGAATTCAGCATGATCTCGTTTTTAGGGATTCTGTTGTTGATTGGAATCGTGAAGAAAAACGCCATCATGATGGTGGATTTCGCGCTCGAGGCCGAGCGCACCTTGGGGATGGATCCGTTCCGCGCCATTGAGCATGCCTGTTCGCTGCGCTTCAGGCCCATCATGATGACGACTTGCGCCGCTATCGCAGGCGCGGTGCCTCTGGCCATTGCCACCGGGGATGGCACGGAGATGCGGCGGCCCTTGGGGATAGCCATCGTCGGCGGGCTCATCGTCAGCCAACTGCTCACGGTATATACCGTACCGGTTATCTACTTGTACCTGCGCCGATACTGGAAGCATCTCAAGCAGGGCAAGTACTCGCCGCGGCAGAATATCAACGAAGGGCGCGGGCCGAGCAGTCAGGGCCTCGATCCCCTGGGAGCGGGCGCCTGATGAATTCATTGCTTCGCGGTCTTTGCGTGGCCGGCGCGAGCGCCCTTGCCGCCTCGTGTGCGGTCGGGCCCGACTATCATCGCCCGCAATTCGACACGGCCGCGGGCTACAAAGAATCCGGCGATTGGAAACCCAGCGAACCGAATGACGTACTGTCGCGCGGTCCCTGGTGGAAGATTTTCAATGACGCCGTGCTCGATGATCTCGAGGCACAAATCGACATCTCAAATCAAAACGTCAAGGCGGCCGCAGCCGCCTTCGAACAGTCACGGGCCTTGGTCTCACAGGCGCGCGCCGGTTTCTGGCCCACGATTGCGGCAAATTTCGGGTTGCAACGCCAGGGCCAGCCCGGGGGTACGACCAATTCCGCAGGGATCCTGACCAGCACGACGCGCACGGATAATATCTACACGGCGGGGGCCTCGGCCAGCTGGGACATCGACATCTGGGGCAAGATTCGGCGCAATACCGAGAGCAATGTGGCTTCCGCGCAGGCCAGTTCCGCGGCGCTGGCGGCGGCCCGGTTATCCGCCCAGGGTGAACTTGCGATCGATTATTTTGAGCTGCGCGCACAGGATCAATTGGAGAAGCTGCTGGACGACACGGTCATCGCGGAGACCCAGTCGCTGAACATCACCGAGAGCCGGTATAAATTCGGTGTCGCCGCGCGTGCCGATGTAGTCACGGCCGAAACGCAGCTGCTTTCCAGTCAAGCGCAGCAGGTCAACGCCAGGATCCAGCGCGCCGTTCTCGAACATGCCGTGGCCGTGCTGATCGGCAAGCAGCCGGCAGAGTTCTCGTTGGCCGCCTCGGCCATGCGCTCAGACGTGCCGACCGTGCCCGCCGGCGTGCCCTCGACGTTGCTGGAGCGGCGGCCCGATGTAGCGGAAGCGGAGCGCAAAATGGCGGCGGCCAACGCGCAAATCGGCGTCGCCAAGGCGGGCTACTTTCCGGACCTGACCTTGACCGGCCGCGATCAGTATACGAGCACCACCTTCAGCAGTCTGATTCGAAACTCCAACCGCATCTGGGCGGCGGGTCCGACGCTTGCGCAAACCGTGTTCGACGGCGGGCTGGTGCGCGCGCAGGTGCGAGGCGCACGCGCCTCCTACGAGGGAACCGTCGATAGCTACCGGCAAACCGTGCTGGCGAGTTTTCAACAAGTCGAGGATGAAATCGTCACCCTGCGCGTGCTCGAACAAGAAGGCGCGATCGAGGACGAAACCGTCAAGAAGGCGCGCGAGGCCGAGGCGTTGACGCTCAATCAGTACAAGGCCGGCACGGTTCCCTACAGCAGCGTCATCACCGCGCAGACCACCCGCTTGAGCGCCGAGGAAACGGCGTTGCAGGTGCTATCGTCGCGGCTGCAGGCCAGCGTCGCATTGATCGAAGCCTTGGGTGGCGGCTGGGACGCATCCCAGGCCACAGCCAAGTAGCGCCAAGCCTCAAGTGTTGTTGGCCGGCAATTCCATTTCGTCCAGTGCGATCGGCGCGTGACGGCGCTTCAGCGCGGTCTGTGCCTCCCACTGTTCTTTGGGCGGCAGATCTTCCAGGTATTGAACTTCGCCGGCCGCCAGCGTGGCCACCGGCAGTCCGTCCCGATAGAGCAGTCGATTGCCGGCCAGTGACGATAGTCTCGGCCCGGGCGTCAAGATGCCGACCAAGTTCAATGGGTCGGCAGCTGAAACGGATACATAGGCATCGCTGAGCGCCTTGCGGCGCACGTCGCGCAGCAGTCCGATTGCTTCCGGCGTCGCAAATTGTTCGCCTGAAAATCCCGCGACGAAGCGGCCGCCGCGAATTTCTCCCCGCGCCTCGAGTCTGCGGCAGCAATTTGAGATTTCGCGCCAAGGCGGCAGCCAATCTGATTCGCGGTTGAGCAGCTTCCAGAAGATGACTCCCCAGCGGCGCAGCAGCGTGCGCACAATTTGCTCAACCGCTTCGTCCTTGCGCTCCTTGGACTCGCCGCTCGACCGGCGCACCAGTGCCCAGCGCCCTGCGTCCGCCATTCCGAAGAGCGCCAGGCGACGCTTGTGGCGCGCTCCGTGCGAGTTTTGCCTGCCGGCGCGCCGTCCGCTCGGCATCAACAGCACACGCAAGCCCGCGAAGCTGTCCGAATTCACCAAGCCCACGGCCACCAATTCGGCCAGGGCGTCTTCCACTTCCGAAGGCAGCATACCTACGCTTTCCGCGATCTCGTCGAAGAAAGACGCGCCGTGCTCGCGGATGAACTCCGCCACCGCTTGAGCCCGGGATGTCAGGTGCGCAGGATCCGAATGATCGGCGAACATCGACCACAGCGGCGCGTTACGGCGAGCCAGCAAAACGATGGGCGTGGAGCGAACCGGTGACGCGCCGCGCGCAGCCGAATCTTCGCCGCGCGAAGTGCCGCCGCGCGCCGCCAAGCGCGTCCAGATGAAGCGTCCGGCGCGGATGTTCTCGTCCAGCCACTGCGGCTCATATTCGGTGATCCGCGCGGGGATGACTTCCGTCTCCCAGGCACCGGCGGGCGATTCAAAGCCCTCGAGCTGCGCCAATATCGCCGCCAGCGCGTCGGAGCCCTGCATTCGCGCGCCCGGCAGCACCCTCTGCCATTCACTTAAGAATCGCAAGAAATCGCGCGCGGTAACAGGCTCGATTTCGGCCCGCAGACGCTTGACCGTGTAGCGATGAATTCGGGCCAGCAAGCGGCGCTCGCACCACTCCTCTTGCGCGGACGCCGCCGTGAAATGACCTCGCATGGCGAAGCCCTCAGCCTCCAACGCTATCAGCGCGCCATTGATCCGCGTTTCGCTCGAGCCCAGCGACTCGGCGATTTGCGCCGCGGTGACCGGACCCAAGCCCTCCAGCCGGCCACGAACGATTTCCACCAGTGATTCGTCCGGCGATTCGAACAGGGCACGCCTTTCCGCCGCCACCCATACGTCGCCCCGCGCCAATGGGACGCGCAGCACCCTACCCTGCAAGGCGAGGTCTTCCATCAACCGCGGCCATGCGGCATCGGACCGGCTTTCCTCCCCGGTCATGAACGTCAACCACAACAGGGCATCGTGCAGTTCATCGGGCGTGACAGCGTCGGGCCACGCCTCGGCACGGACGCGCGCAATCGCTTCCGGGTCCAGCTTGCCGATATCGGCGGCTTCGGCCGGATCCAGCCAGCGCCGGCTCATCACGGCCTGGGTTCTCCGCTCCTCGAGCGGCGCATCGTCAAGATAGGCATACGGACGTGCGTTCAAAGCCTCGAGCGCCAGCGGCGAGGGCTCGGTCAGGTCTCGCGCGACGACGCGGATTTCACCGCTCTCCAGTTTGCGCAACACCGCTTCGAACTCATCGATATCCATCGCCTCTTCCAGGCAATCACGAATGGTTTGCCTGACCAAAGGGTGATCCGGCACTTCGATTTCGCCCGGCAGGTTCTCGGCGCAGGCAACTTGGTCCGGGAACACCGAAGCCAACAAGTCCTCGGCGTTCATGCGCGCAATCTGTGGTGGAATTTTTTTGCCGCCTCGAAAGCGCGGCAGCGCGAGCGCAATGCCCGCATCCCAACGCCAGCGAACCTCGAACATCGGCGCCGCGCACAAGGCCTGGATCAGCACGTGGCGGACCGAATTGGAATTCAAATATCGGGCGGCCTCGGCCAGTTCGAAGCTGTGCGCATGGGTCAGCGACAGCACGATATGATCCTCGGTGGCCGCCGCCTGCAGCTCGAAATTAAAGGTGCGGCAAAATCGCTTGCGCAGAGACAGGCCCCACGCCCGGTTCACGCGGCTGCCGAACGGGGAATGAACGACGAGCTGCATGCCGCCCGATTCGTCGAAGAATCGCTCGAACACGACCGTGCTCAGGGTCGGCAAGCAGCCGAGTGCTGCCTTGCCCGCGCTCAGGTACTGCACCAGTTGAAATGCGGACGCCTCGTCAAGTCCTACGGTTTCCATCAACCATTGCAGCGCCGCGCCGGGTTCGCCTTCGAGCCGCTGCTCGATTTCCTGGCGCAGCCCCGATACCGCCGATGAAAGTTCCAGGGTACGGCCCGGCGCCTCGCCGAGCCAGAAGGGAATCGAGGGCGGCTGGCCGTGCGCATCCTCGACGCGCACCGTGCCCCGCTCCACGCGCAATATTTTGTAGGAGGTATTGCCCAGCTGGAATACATCCCCCTGCAAGCTTTCGACCGCGAAGTCCTCGTTGACCGAGCCGACTAAAATGGATTCAGGCTCCAACATCACGCGGTAATCGGCGTTATCGGGTATCGCGCCGCCGGAAGTGATCGCCGTCAAGCGCGCACCTTTGCGCGGCCGCAGCATCTTGTTGACCGCGTCGTGGTGCAGCAACGCACCGCGGCGGCCGCGCCGCGTACTGAATCCTTCCGCGAGCATCACCACGCATTCGTCGAATTCCTGGCGCGCCAGATTGCGGTAGGGATAGGCGCCGCGCAGCAACGAAAATAACGCATCTTCGGACCACTCCCGCGCCGCCACCTCCGCCGTGATTTGCTGCGCGAGCACGTCAAGGGCATTCTGCGGAATCTTCAGCCGGTCCAGCTCGCCGCGGCGGACCGCCGCGAGCAGTGCCGCACACTCCACCAGTTCATCGCGGGACAGCGGAAACAATCTTCCTTTCGACGTCCCACCGACCGAGTGCCCCGCCCGGCCCACGCGCTGCAAGAAAGAGTTGATGGATCGCGTGGATCCTATCTGGCACACCAGGTCCACATCGCCGATGTCTATGCCCAGTTCCAAGGACGCCGTGGCCACCAATACCTTCAGCTCGCCGCGCTTCAGGCGCTGCTCGGCGTTCAGGCGCCGCTCCTTGGAGAGACTGCCGTGATGCGCGGCGACATGCTCCTCGCCGACGCGCTCCGACAAATGCCGCGCCACGCGTTCGACCATCCGGCGCGTGTTGACGAACACCAGCGTGGTGCGATGCTCCAGAACCAGCGCCGCCAATCGGTCGTAAACCTGCGTCCATACCTCGCCCGACATCACGGTTTCGAGCGGCGACGGCGGAACCTCCAGAGCCAAATCGCGGCTGCGAAAATGGCCGCTGTCCACAATGGTGCAAGGCACCTCATGCGCACCGGTCAAAAACTTCGCGACTTCTTCGATCGGCTTCTGCGTTGCCGACAATCCAACGCGCGTCAACCCGCTGCCCGTCAATCCCTGCAGCCGTTCCAGCGACAAGGCCAGATGCGCGCCGCGCTTGTTGCCCGCGATGGCGTGAATTTCATCGACGATCACGGTGCGGCAGGTCGACAGCATGTCGCGCCCGGACTGCGAGCCCAGCAAGATATAAAGCGATTCCGGCGTGGTCACCACGATGTGCGGAGCACGGCGCCGCATGCCGGCGCGCTCGGATTGCGTGGTGTCGCCGGTGCGCACCACCGCGCGAATTTCCACATCCGGTAACCCAAGCGCCATGAGCTCTTCGCGAATGCCGTTTAAGGGCGCCTCGAGATTTCGCTGAATGTCATTCGACAGGGCCTTGAGCGGCGACACGTACACCACCCGCGTCTCGTCGGGCAGCGGACCGCTCAAACCTTCTTTTACGAGTTGATCAATCGCGGAGAGAAAGGCGGCAAATGTTTTGCCTGACCCCGTGGGTGCGGCCACCAACACATGCTCGCCGGCTGCCAACGCCGGCCACGCACGCTGCTGCGCTTCCGTCGGCGCATCGAACGTGCGCGAGAACCACGCGGCAACAGCAGGGTGAAAGGTGTCGAGAACGCTCATTGCTGCTCGATCGAGGTGAATGGGCCAAAAAACAGGAGTACTGTATATAATAGCAGGCCATTAAGTCAGCCGCCATGCCGTTGACGCTGTCATAGAAACACAATATCTTGTGGTCCATTGCGGTGCCTGGCACTAAAGCTGGGCCTAAGAGGGAATCCGGTGCAATTCCGGAGCTGCCCCGCAGCGGTAACTGGGAACGAAGCTAAGCCATTGGCACTGGACCCGTCAAAACGGGTTTGGGAAGCGGCTTGCAGTAGGAGGCCGATCATATCGGCCGCGCCCGGAAGTCCGAAGACCTGCCGCGATCTGCATCCCCAGAAAAAGGGGTGCTGTACGGCTTTGGAGCTCTCGTGGGAGGAGCGGCCGGAGTGATCGCCTGCGGCCGCTCGCCTGGGCCATTCCGTTCGTTTTGATCCCGCTCCAATGGGACTTGGAAACGCACAACGGAATCTTCGCCATGAATTTGAACCTTCAACCTGCCTTTGATTTGAATCCGCCGCCGGCGCCGCGCAATCCGATGCGTGTGACCAAACGATCGGGTCTTCGCGAACCGGTGGATCTCAACAAAATCGTGCGTGCGGTGGCCCGCTGCTGCGAAGACATCCCGGACGTCGATCCCATGCGCATTGCGCTCAAGACCATCGCCGGCCTGTATGACGGCGCAACCACCCGGGAGCTGGATGAGTTATCGATCCGCACCGCGTCTTCGTTCATGGTGGACGACCCCGCCTATTCGAAGCTGGCGGCGCGGCTGCTGTCCGCATTCATCGACAAGGAAGTCGAGGCGCAGGGTATCTACTCGTTCTCACAGTCGATTCGCGCGGGTTTCAACGCCGGCATCATCAACGAACGGCTGCTGCAGTTCGTGGAATCGCACGCCCGCAAGCTCAACGATGCCATCGACACCGAGCGCACCTTGAGTCTCGAGTACTTCGGCCTGCGCACCTTGTACGACCGCTACTTGCTGAAGCACCCGACCCTGCGCCAGGTGGTGGAAACGCCCCAATATTTTTGGATGCGCGTGGCCGTCGCGCTCAGCAGCAGTGCGCATGATGCGATCGAACTCTATCAGCTGTTCTCGTCGCTCGACTATTTGCCAAGCTCGCCCACGCTGTTCAATGCCGGAACCCTGCACGAGCAGCTGTCGAGCTGCTTCTTGCTGGATTCACCGCACGATTCGCTGGAATCGGTCTACGACAAGTACAAGGACATCGCTCTGCTGTCGAAGTTCTCCGGCGGCATCGGCGTCGCCTGGCACCGGGTGCGGGCGGAAGGATCGCTGATCCGTTCCACCAACGGTCTGTCGAACGGTATCGTGCCGTGGCTGAAAACGCTGGATTCCTCGGTCGCGGCCGTCAATCAGGGCGGCAAGCGCAAAGGTGCCGCGTGCGTGTATTTGGAGAGCTGGCACGCGGACATCGAGTCCTTCCTGGAGCTGCGCGACAACACCGGCGATGAGGCCAGGCGCACGCACCACTTGAACCTGGCGAATTGGATTCCGGATTTGTTCATGAAGCGCGTCGAGAGCGGAGAGTCGTGGTCGCTGTTCGATCCCAAAGATGTGCCCGAACTTCCCGATCTGTGGGGCCAGGCATTCGAGGATGCGTACGCCCAGGCCGAAGCGCGCGGCCTGGCGCGCAAACAGCTGCCCGCCCGCGAGTTGTACGGCCGCATGATGCGCACGCTGGCGCAAACCGGCAACGGCTGGATGACGTTCAAGGACAAATCGAACCGCGCTTGCAATCAAACTGCGCAGCCGCAGCACGTGGTGCACCTGTCGAACCTATGCACCGAAATTCTCGAGGTCACCGGCGCCTCGGAAAGCGCGGTATGCAACCTGGGCTCGATCAATCTCGCGCGGCACGTGCGCGGCGCGGAATTTGATTTCGAGAAACTGGCGCACACCGTTGAACTCGCGGTGCGCCAGCTGGATCGCGTCATCGACTTGAACTTCTATCCGCTGGCGACGGCCAGGGCATCGAACCTGCGCTGGCGTCCGGTCGGTTTGGGACTGATGGGTTTGCAGGATGTGTTCTTCAAGCTGCGCCTGCCCTTCGACGGCGACGGCGCGCGATCGCTGTCGCGGCGCATTTCCGAAGCCGTGTATTTTCACGCGCTGCGCACCTCCTGCGACCTGGCCCGTGAGCACGGCGCACATCCGGCGTTCGCGGATACCCGGGCCGCGGCCGCGGAGCTGCAGTTCGACTCCTGGGGCGTCGTTGCGGAACATTCCGAGCGCTGGGAAAACCTGAAGAGCGACATCAAAGCGCACGGTCTGCGCAACAGCCTGCTCATTGCGATCGCGCCGACCGCGACCATCGCGTCCATCGCCGGCTGCTACGAATGCATCGAACCGCAATTGTCCAATCTCTTCAAGCGCGAAACCTTGTCGGGAGATTTCATCCAGATCAACAGCTACCTCGTCGATGAACTCAGGCGCTTGGGGCTGTGGACGCCCGAGATTCGCGATGCCATCAAAGTCGCCGACGGCTCGGTTCAGGATATTGAACGCTTACCCGCCGAATTGAAGCGCATCTACCGCACCGCCTGGGAGTTGCCGATGAAAGCCCTGATCGAAATGGCGGCGGACCGCGGCGCCTTCATCGACCAGAGCCAGTCGTTGAACCTGTTCATGGCGAGTCCCAATATCGGACAGCTCTCCAGCATGTACATGTACGCCTGGAAGTGCGGATTGAAGACCACTTATTATCTGCGGTCGCGCCCCGCGACCCGCATCGCCAAGACCACCGTGCCCACGGGCGATGCCATCGCCTGTTCTCTCGAGAATCCGCAGGCTTGCGAGGCGTGCCAGTGAACCGCTTGCTCGATCCGGGATTCAATCTCACGCTGCGCCCCATGCGATACCCCAAGTTCTACGAGATGTACCGCGCGGCGATCAAAAATACCTGGAGCGTCGAGGAAATCGACTTTCAAATCGACTTGAGCCACTTGCAGCGCCGCATGAACGCGGCGGACCGGCATTTGATCGAGCGCTTGGTGGCATTTTTCGCGACCGGAGATTCCATCGTCGCCAACAATGTGGTGTTGAGCCTGTACAAGCACATCAATGCTCCTGAAGCGCGCATGTACCTGTCGCGGCAGCTGTACGAAGAAGCGCTGCATGTGCAATTTTATTTGACCCTGTTGGACAACTACGTGCCCGATCAGGAACAGCGGGCGCGTGCATTCGCCGCCATCGACACCATTCCCTCCATAGCCAAGAAGGCGAAATTCTGTCAGCGCTGGATCGACTCGGTGCGCGATCTCGAGCGCATCGAAACCGCCGCCCACAAGCGCCAGTTCCTGCTGAATCTCACGTGTTTTGCCAGCTGCATCGAGGGCCTGTTCTTCTTCGGCGCGTTCGCCTACGTGTACTTCCTGCGTTCGCGCGGCTTGCTGCCGGGCCTGGCCTCAGGCACGAACTGGGTCTTTCGCGATGAAAGCGCACACATGGCGTTCGCCTACGAAGTCCTGCGCACGGTGCGGCAAGAGGAACCTGAGCTGTTCGATTCCCGTTGGGCCGGCGAGGTCCGCAACATGATCGAGGAGGCGGTCGACTGCGAAACGACTTTCGCCGATGATGTCTTGAGCGAGGGAGTCATCGGCCTGACGCGCATCGAGATGCGCCAGTACATCCACTACGTCGCCGATCAGCGGCTGCTGATGCTCGGGCTGCCCAAGTGTTTCGGCGCGCGCAACCCGTTCTCATTCATGGAGTTACAGGATGTGCAGGAATTGACCAATTTCTTCGAGCGCAAGGTCTCCGCATACCAGGTCGCCGTGCAGGGCGAAGTGGCATTCGATCAATCCTTTTGACCGCGTATACTTGAACTACTTTCACCGCGAGGAGCGCAAGCATGAGTGTAGCCATTCACCCTGCCGTGGATAGCGGCGTCAAAGCTGGGAATCCGTCGTTTAGCGGCGGAACCCTGAAGTGCAAGTGCAGCCAGTCTCCGGTCACGGTGACCATCAACGGCAACGTCGCCTTCAATCACGTGTGCGGCTGTACCAAGTGCTGGAAACCCGGCGGCGCGACTTTTGCATTGATAGCGGTGGTACCGCGCGACAAGCTATCCGTGGGCTCCAATGCGCAGAAACTGAAGGCGGTCGACGCCGCCGCGACCATTCAGCGGCACGCATGCTCCGGTTGTGGTGTGCACATGTACGGCCGCATCGAGAACAAGGGTCATGCCCTTTACGGCTTCGACTTCGTTCACCCTGAACTGTTGGATGCCAATGGCTGGGCTGCGCCGGAGTTCGCGGCGTTCGTCTCGTCCGTCATCGAATCCGGGACCAAACCCGCGCAAATGGGCGCCATCCGCGCGCGCCTCAAGGAATTGAAACTCGAGCCGTATGATTGCTTGTCGCCGGCGTTGATGGATGTCATTGCGACGCACACGGCGAAGGCAAAAGGCGTGCTCGCCGCCTAGCGGAAGGTGCTCGCCGCCGGAAGGCGTTCTCGGCGCTTGGCGGAAATCGCGCTCGGCGCCTTGCCTGGCGTGAATCGTTTCGTGGCGCCGATTCAAGGATTGCCGTCGCAGTTCGAGCGTCCCGACAGTGCGCAGTCCTGCAGGCGCGTCATGCCGCCCAAGATGTGCGTCAGCAGCAATCCCCCGAGGATGAGCAGCACGATCATGACCAGTCCCATGAGGGCGCCACGACGCGTCGGTGCCGGATCAGGCTCCCGCTCCGGGGGCTGCCAGTGGTCTGGATTTCTCATCGGTGACGTTCACACCACGGAAGTATTTGCATCTACTTAGCGGTTAAATCAAGACGTGGCGCCGTTTGTCAATCAAATGTCGCGCAAAGCGTGGTGCTTGCGGTTTCCGTAGGCTCAAGATACGCAAACGGGGGAAATGCGTCCATAGAGTGCGCATGAGGAGAACTCAATAGATTGACGCTAAGGGCCGTCTCTTGCAACAGGCGAAGCGTGGCCTGTCGTCATTGCAAGTCCGTGCCGTCCAACCTTTATCAAGAATCGTCGGAATAAGGCGAACAAGGGGGAAACAACATGTCGTCTAGAATCAGTGGCGGTGGAATTCGATCGCAGCAGGGACGTGGGGTGCTTATCAAGGCAAGCTCATTGAGCGGTGCGTCCGCGCTCACCCTTGCCGTGATGGCAAACCTGCACGCTGCGCCGGCGAGGGCGGCTGATGCGGCGGCGGAGGACACGGCACTGGCCGAGATCGTCGTCACGGCGGAGAAACGATCGGAGAGTCTCGAGCGGGTGCCGGCCTCAATCACGGCGTTCACCTCCAAGACGCTCGATCTGCAGGGCATCACGTCGGTTCAAGACATCACCAACTACGCGCCCGGTCTGTACTACACCACCTACGATAATCGCCCCTATATTCGCGGCATCGGTCGGAACACCGACAATCTGGCGGTCGAGTCCGGCGTCGCCGTCTATGTCGACGGCGTCTACAATGGCGCCAACGCCTCGACAATCTTGCAGAACTCGACGCTGTTCGTCGACCAAATCCAGGTTCTGCGCGGTCCGCAAAGCACCTTGTTCGGCCGCAACGCCGACGGCGGCACGATCGACTATGTCTCCAAGCGCCCGACGAGCGACTTTGAGGCCGAGGTTCGCACCGGCTACGACAATTTCCGCAAGGCCTTCGTAGAAGGCGTGGTGTCGGGACCGATCAACGACTCCATCCGCTATCGGTTCGGGGCCAATTACACCAACCAGACTGGGGACGGCTTCTACAGGAACTTGAACGGCGTCAAGGAGGGCGGCGACGTCGCACAGGGCGGTAACGGCACCAGCTATCACATCGAGGGCCAACTGGAAGGCAACATCGGTTCGAATTTCGACTGGTGGGCCAAGCTTGCCACGAGCGATTACGACGTGAGCTATCACACTGAAACGCTGCTGGGGCCTTTGGATACGCGGGAGTTCCCCAACCCTCTGTTTCCCAACGCCAATTTTGGCACTTGCGCGCTGCCCGGAGGCGCCGGCGGCTTGGGTTGCGCCGGTAACCCGGACAAGATCGTCAGCGTCCTTGCCGGCAAAAACACCATCGCGGGAAATCCCAGCACGCTCGGGACCGGCACATTCGACTCGGGCTTCCAGTCGCAGTCCAAGGAACAGAACAATTGGATTTTTGCCACTCATCTGACCTTCCATGCCGATGGCTTCGACGTGAAATACTTAGGGGGCTACCAGAAGTTCAATTACGACCTCACTGCGCCGTGGACCAACAGCCAGGGCGTCTCCAGCGGAATCCTTGGATACACCCTGCAGGGACCTGCCGCGGTTAGGCCGCTGTGCGGCCTTTTCTTTGGTGCGACCAATCTTGCAGGGTGTACTCAAAATCTGGCGATCAACTCGGCTCACAACGCCTTCACGTTCAATGAGTACGAACAATTTTTCAGCAATGAGCTGAACATCGCCTCTACCGGCCAGGGAGCATTGCAGTGGATCGGCGGTCTGTATCAATTTCACGAGAAATACACGCAACCCATCAATGTGATAAGCCCGGACCAGGCGCAGATCGGCACGCCCTACAAGCTCGGTAACCTGATCGCGGGATTGACGGGCGTCATACCCATCGTCGGCTCGCTCGTGCATGCGCCCGCAAACCCGACGCGTTCGGTGTACAACGAATACACCGCGCTCGCCGAGGACTCCTACGGTATCTTCGGCCAGATCGATTGGCAGCCGAGCAGCCAATTCAAAATCACCACGGGACTGCGCTACTCCTACGATAAAAAGGACGGCGACCAGGCCTTTCGGCTGGTCCTGTTCAACGTCGATGGGCTCATTCCGGGCCTGCCGCTGGGCGTGAACCAGTTCGGCGCCAACGCGCCGGCGTTCGATGCGACGTCCTGCACGAGCGGCGCTTACCGCGGTTCCGGCAAGTGCAGCATCAATCCCACGTCGGGTGCGGCCACCAGCACGCTGGGCGCGCACTGGGATGCCGTCACCGGAACAGCCGGCGTCTCTTGGACGCCGGCCACGGACATCCTCGCCTACGCGAAATATAGTCGCGGCTACAAGGCCGGCGGCTTCAACTCCGGTATCAACGCGGTCGCGCCCGAAACATCGCAGGAGACCGTGGACGCGTACGAAGTCGGCTACAAACAGACCTTCGCACGAACCTTCCAGGCGAACGTGGCTGCGTTTTACTACAACTACAAGAACGACCAGCAGCCGCTGGGACAGCTCGATGCGGCCACAAACGTCATCAACACGGTCATCGTCAATATTCCCGTGGCGCACACCTACGGTGCCGAACTGGAGACCATTTGGAATCCGATCACCGACCTTGATGTCATCGTGAACTACGCCTACCTACACGCGACCATCTCCAGCACCAACGGAGTGTGCTACCAGAATGCCGATGATCCGCTGGCGCTGACGCCCGGCTCGAACACTAGTGGTTGCGCGCCCGGTTTGCAGAACATCCAGGGCGCGACACTCCCCGCGTCGCCGCGCAATAAGGTCGCATTGAACGCCATCTATACTCTGCACTTCAATCCGGGCTCCCTGGCCCTGTCCGGCGCCTACATCTGGAGGGATAAGACCTACGACTCGGTCTTCAATCGTCCATATAACTTGTCGCCGTCCTACTCCCTGGTCAACTTGCGTGGGATCTGGACCGACACCGCCAATCGCTACAACGTGATTCTTTATGCCAACAACGTCTTCAACAAGATCGGCCAGGACGCCTCGGGCGGCTTGGCGGTTACGAACCCAGGGCCTGCGCAAGTCATCGATCCCTTGGTCAGCTACACCCCGCCGAGGGTCTACGGCGTGGAGTTGCGCTACCGCTTCCACTGATCTCAAAGCGGGCTGCTGACTCGTGTCAGTTCAAGCACTACCATCCAGCGTGTTTGCAACGCTGGATGGAGCATGAGCAAATCGAAGGCGCGAGATGTGACGGCACTTTTGAACGGCGCCGCCGCCTGTTATGCGCAAGGTCACCTCAACGACGCGGCCGATCTTTATCGACAGGCCGCCGCCGCCGACCCTAAAGACCTGCGGCCGATCTATTCGCTGGCGCTCATCGATATCCGGCGCGGCCGCCTGGAAGACGCCCGGCAACAGCTGCGGGCAGTGACTGCCCAAGATCCCAATTTTTATCCAGCGCAGCAGAATCTGGGCGCGGTTTGCCAGAACCTCAATTTGTGGCAGGAGGCGGCCGACGCGTACCGTCGCGCGCTGCGCTTGAATCCCACTGCCGAGACGCATTTCAGCCTGGCGCGCGCGCTGACCGTGTTGGGGCGAGTAGCCGAATCGAGCGCCTGCTATCGCGCCCTGGCGGCCGATCCGGCCGTGCGGCTTCGAGCCCTGACGCGCCTCGCCATGCTCGATCCCGCGGTGATCGACGAGCAAGATCTGAGCGCGTTGCAGCGCGCGGCGAGTGATCCCGCAACGGTAACTGCGACGCGGATCGAAGCCTATTTCGCGCTTGGGATGGGTCTGGAGCAGCGCAGCGCCGATCAAGCAGCGTTCGCCGCCTTCAAGGCCGGCAATCGGCTGAAGCACGACGCGCTCATGGCTTCGCCGGACCTTAAGGCACGGCCTGACGCGTTGGAGCGTGCACACGACCTCGCGGCGCACTTCGTGGTGGGTCGGTTTGACGAGGCATTCCTGCGGCGCCGATTGCACCACGGCAGCACGTCGGCGGCGCCGATCTTCGTCATTGGCATGCCGCGCTGCGGATCCAGCCTCATCGAGCAGATCCTATCGAGCCATCGAGACGTTCAAAGCATGGGGGAAAACGCGACGCTCTCCACGGTGGTCGATCAGGGCTTCACCGAGCCTGAGGGCGCGGCCAACTGGGCTGATCTGGCTGAAGCGTATTTAGGCTCAATGCGCCAACGCGGTTGGCAAGGTGCCGGCCGTTTTGTCGATAAAACCCTGGAGAATCATTTGCGCGTCGGCATGATTCACTTGATGTTCCCGAGGTCAGTGATCCTTGACAGCACGCGTGACCCGGTTGACACCTGCCTTTCCTGTTATCGCCAATTGTTCACGGAGGGTAACGAAACGCTCTACGACCTTGGGCAAATCGGTCGAGCCTATGTTCGCTATCGCCGCGTGATGGAGCATTGGCAGCGCGTGTTGCCCGGCCGGGTGATCCGGGTCGAGCACGAAAAACTGGTGGCCGACACGGAAGGGCAAGTCCGCCGGCTTGCGGACGCGTGCAAGCTGGATTGGGACCCGGCATGCCTGCGCTTTTATGAGGCGGCCGGTGCTGTCCGCACCGCCAGCGCCGCTCAAGTTCGCCTTCCGGTGTTCTTGACGTCCATCGGACGCTGGACACGATTTGCAAGCGAACTTCAACCCCTCTTGAAGGCATTGGGGCCTTATGCTCCACGGCAAAAATCTTACGTGCCCTGAATCGAAACGATCGCTCGCCGCACCGGGTCGTTTGCCTGTGCTGCGGTCGTTCAGACCATAATCTTCAGAGTCCGCGCGACCTCATTCTGCACGGCCCGAGCGTGGAATGGCATGACTGATTTCTCATTTTGTGTCTTATATACCACTAATGCGGCGCGCGTCCTCCTAGTGGATAAATCAAGCACCTGGCGTCGTTCGTCAATCAAATGTCGCGCCCGGCGTGGTGCTTGCGCAACGGTTTCCGTAGGCTCAAGATACGCGGCGCAACGGAGTTGCGCAAAATTCAAATCGATCAAAAGGTGTATGACTCTATGACAAGTCGAACCATGCCCTCACGGGGCATTTCTCTCTTCCTCGCCATCACGGCGGCTTTTGCCGGCGCGGAGGCCTGGGCGGCGGACGCTTCGAGCGCACCGGCCTTGGAAGAGATCATCGTGACCGCGCAGAAACGGTCGGAAAACCTTCAAGACGTGCCGATTTCCGTGGTGGCGATATCCGCGCAGCAGATCAAGGATGCGGGCATCACCGATATTCGCAATCTCGCCATACTCACCCCGGGTCTTACCGTCACCTCCGAAGGCAATGAGGCCATCACGACCGCGCGCATTCGCGGCATCGGTACGGTGGGTGACAATCCCGGACTGGAGTCCTCCGTTGGCGTGAACATCGACGGCGTCTATCGGCCGCGTAACGGCGTCGCTTTTGGCGACCTCGGAGAAATTGAGCAAATCGAAGTTCTCTACGGTCCGCAAGGCGAATTGTTCGGCAAGAACAACGACGCCGGCGTCATCAACGTCACCACCAAGAGACCCTCGAATACTTTTGGCGTGATGGCGGAAGTGACTGGCGGAAACTTCAACGATAGGGAATTCCGCTCATCCGTCACCGGACCGCTGAACGACATCATGGCGGGACGCCTCTACGTTGGCTTCCAGCAGAACAGCGGTTACCTTCAAGTGGTCGACGGCGTCGGCCCCAGCACCCAGAACAACACCAACAGCCGCCACGCCTATAACACCCGTGGCCAGTTGCTGATCACGCCCAGCGACGATGTGGATTTTTTGCTCATTGCCGACTATGCCAAGCGCGATGAATCCTGCTGCGGCGCTGTCGTGGAATATCCGGGGCCGTTCCAAGGGCTGGTCAACTTTTTTGCTTCGACACCGGGGTTGGGAGGCAAAACCGGCGCGCTCGGCGATTCTCCCCTCATCGGCCAACCCGGCGTGAATCGGCTGCCCAACAGCTATGTCTCGTATGCCAACCAGGTTGCCAAGCAGTATGTGCGTGACATGGGCGTATCCGGAGAGCTCAACTGGAACTTGGGCTTCGGGAAATTCACGTCGATTACCGCGTGGCGCGACAACACGGTCGCCGGTGGCAATGACGTCGATTACACCGGCATCGATCTGTTCTCGTTCCCGGACAACGGCAACGCCAACTCGACCGATTTCAAACAATTCAGCGAAGAACTGCGCCTGGCCGGCAAGGCAGGCTCGTTGAACTGGTTGGTGGGCGGGTTCTTCAACAACGAAATCCTCTCGACCCGAACCCTGGGCACGATCGGCAACCAATTTGAGACCTATGTCAGCGCGGTGGCGTCGGCGGCGATAGGGCAGCGACCCAACCCTTTATTCATATCGCAGCTGACCGGTGATTTGCCCGGCGCCACCTTTGGCGGCACCGGCTACAACGACGGCTATGCACAGACCGCCAGAAGCTTTGCCTTGTTTACCAACGAAACGTGGAACATCACGCAAGGCCTGGACCTGACCTTCGGTTTGCGAGGCACGGAAGAAAAGAAAACCGCGACCGCAAGCTACAACAGTATCGGCGGCGGCCCGGGCTGCGCCAAGCTTCTCGGTTCTCCCGGCCTCTTCACACCCCCCTTGGCCGGAACCGCCGCGCAGGCGTTCATACTCGGTTACGGCTGCTTCACGGGCCTGAATCCGCAATTCACGGGCACCGGTTTCGACCAGTCGAATACTGAGAACAACTTGTCGGGCACCGTCAAGTTGTCCTATCGCTTCAACGAGGAAGTGATGACTTACGTGTCGCTCGCGGATGGCTACAAGGCGGGCGGCTACAATCTGTCACGCACAACGTTCCCCGCGACTCCGGGTCGTGGCACGCTGTCGGATCAGATCGGCTTGACGCCGGACGACAACACGCATTTTCCGCGGGAAACGGTCGACTCAGGAGAAGTGGGCATCAAGACCACGCTGTTCGACAAGACTTTGCGCTTGAATGCCGCGCTCTTCTATCAGCGGTACAAGGATTTCCAGCTCAACACATTCACCGGCGTTCAATTCGTCGTCACCTCTCTCGACCGAGTAGTGTCCAAAGGGGTCGACGTCGATTTCGCCTGGGCAACGCCCATCTCGGGGCTGACCCTCGCCGGCGGCGTGACCCAGGATCTGACCAACATCGACAATTTCGGCAACGCCTTGCCCGATTTCTGCGGCGGCCCTAGAAATACCGCTTGCACCCACCGCAACAACGATCGTCTGTCGTTTGCCCCGCTGTGGTCCGGGGCGCTGTCCGCCAGCTACCTGGTGCCCCTGTCGGGGAGCATTGGCATACGCACCAGTGTGGAAGACAAGTACAACTCGTCCTACAACACTGGCTCGGATCTTGATCCCCGGAAAATTCAGTCCGGTTTCGGACTGCTCAATGCTCGTATCGGCGTCGGTGCAATGGATGAGTCATGGGCAGTCGAGGCATGGGGAGCGAACCTCGCGGATAGATACTATTACGCCGTTGCCTTCGACTCTCCGTTTCAATACAACACCATCACGTCGTACTTGGGCGCTCCGCGAACCTTCGGTCTCACGGCGCGGGTGAAATTCAAGTAACTTGAAGGATTCCGGTATTTGATTCGAGTACAACGGCGGGCCTCAAAAACCCGCCGTTTTTTTGCCTCAATAAAACATTTGGATCTGACGGGGGTTCTCATGAAGAAGACATTGATGGCTGCCCAAACCGACGCGGCAACGAGCCGTCGCGATTTCCTAAAATCCTCGGCCTTGAGCCTCGCTGCCGCAGGCGTGACATCCTTGGCGTCGCAGACTCGAGCGCAGACAGCTTCGGCGCCGACAGCTGCGGCGCAGCCGGCACCGCCGCGGGCGCTGGGTGGGGGCGCCGGCGGCAACTTATTCGTCGAGACCGGCACCGTCTACGGCAAGGTCCAGGGCATTCAAAACACCGGCATCAAAGAGTTCAAAGGAATCCCCTACGGCGCGCCGACCGGCGGTCGTAATCGATTCATGCCGCCGAAAAAGCCCGCGCCGTGGAAAGGCGTGCGCGAATGTCTTGCGCATGGCCAAATCAGCCCGCAGCCGCCGACGGATCTGCGTTCCGACTACGGCATGATGATCCACTGGGACTATCACCCGGGAGGCATGGGTGAGGATTGCCTGACATTGAATATTTGGACGCCGGGTCTCAACGACGGCGCAAAGCGCCCCGTGCTGGTGTCCTTTCACGGCGGGGGCTTCACCACCGGATCTGGCAATGCCATCGGCTACGACGGCGCCCAACTCGCACGATTCGGCGATGTGGTCGTCGTCACGGTCAATCACCGCCTCGGCTCTTTGGGCTACACGCAGCTTGTGGATCTGGGCGCGCCTGCCGAGTTTGCTTATGCCGGGTGCGCCGGCATCATGGATCTGACGGCATCGTTGGAATGGGTTCGGGACAACATCGAGAGCTTCGGCGGCAACCCGGGCAATGTCATGATCTTTGGCCAATCGGGCGGTGGCGCAAAAACCAGCGCCATGCTGGCAACACCCGCGGCGAAGGGTTTGTTTCATCGCGCTGCCGTACAGAGCGGATCGATGTTGAAATTCGTGCCCAAGGATCGGGCCACGCAGAGCGCGGAGGCTCTCCTGAAGCAGCTCGGCATTCCGAAATCGCGCATTGCGGACCTGCAGAAAGTATCGTGGCAGCAGTTGCTCGAAGCGCAGATCGCCGCCGGCGCCGCGACGCCGGGAGTTGGCGGCGGCCCGGTTCTGGATGGCCAGTATTTGACCCACGATCCCTTCGATCCGACTGCACCGGCTGAGTCGGCGGAAATTCCGCTCATCGTATCGACCACCCTGGAAGACGCGGCCCTGAGCCTGACGAATTTCACGCTCACTGAAGCGGATCTCAAGGGCATCATCGACAAGCGCTACAACAACAAGGGTGCCGAGGTACTGGCGCTCTATCGCAAATACTATCCGGAAAAATCGCCGTACCTGATTCAGGCGATGATGCTCACCGATGCCGGTTTTCGCCGCTCGGCCATCAAGCAAGCTGAGCTCAAGGCAGCGCAAGGCAAGGGCGCCATTTACATGTATCAATGGGACTGGCCCACACCGGCCTTTGGCGGCCGCTACGGCGCAGTACACGGACTCGACGTGTCGGGATCCTTTCGGGAAGCGCGGGAGGGGAACGATATGTTGCGTGTTGCCGACCAGCTTTCATCGAGCTGGGTCGCGTTTGCAAAAACCGGCAACCCCAACAATTCGCGCATACCGCCCTGGCCGACCTTCGATGCGGCAACGCGCGCCACCATGATTTTCGGCGCGCCGACGCAATTGGAAAACGATCCGCGCGGCGAAATTCGCAGTTTCTGGGAGCACATGCCGCCGCCGGGCGGGCCGCTTGGTTGATATATAAGCGTGCCGCGCGCAGGTGCGGCACACTACGGGGCGGCTGGTCCTTATTATTCGGGGAGTATAATTAATGTCTGTTAGCCCGCAATCGCTCGAAGGGGTGCCGCCTGCCGGTCAGGCTGCCGGCACCGTATTGAGCAAAGCAGCGACGGGTGCGAAATTTGCACTCTTCGTATTGTTCGCCATCAATCTGCTGAATTTCTTCGACCGCCAATTGCTCGGTTCACTGGGCGAACCGATTCGCAAGGAATTCTTATTGAGCGATACGGCGCTGGGATTCTTGGGCAGCGTGTTTATCTGGATGTATGCGCTCGTCGGGCTGCCCATGGGCCACTTGAGCGATAAGTGGCATCGAACCAAGCTCATTGCGATCGGCACCACGGTATGGAGCCTGCTCACGGCCGCGACCGGCATGGCGCAGAATTACACTCAGCTATTCATTGCGCGTTTGGGGGTGGGTTTGGGCGAGGCCACCTGCGCTCCCGCGGGTCAGTCCTTGATTGGCGACTTTTTTCCGCCAAACAAGCGGGCATTCGCGATGGGCGTATTCATGCTCGGCCTGCCTGCCGGGCTGTTTCTTGCTTATGCCGCCTCCGGAATCATTTATGCCCACCTAGGATGGCGCGCCGCTTTTTATATCGCCTGCGTTCCCGGATTGTTGTTCGCTCTCCTGGCGCTGATCATGCGCGAACCGCTGCGCGGTGGACTCGATCCCGGCCGGGTGGTGACCAAGCCGAGCGGATCGGTGGTCGCGCCGTACCTCGCGGTTCTGCGCCTTCCGACCATGTGGTGGATCATCCTTTCCGGCATTTTCCACAACTTCAATATGTATGCCTTGGGTTCCTTCAACTCCGCGTTCCTGCAGCGTTTTCATGGAATGAGCGTGCGGGACGCGAGCGTTGCGTCATCGTTCGCGGTGGGCGCGGTCGGCGCCATCGGCTTGATCGTCGGCGGCTGGCTCGCGGATAAAATGAGCATCAAACGCCGCAATGCCAGGCTGGTGCTGTCCGCCTGGTGCATGAGCATCGCCGCACCGTGCATTTTCTTCGCCGTCAATCAGCCCAAGGGGTCGATCACCCCTTACATTCTATTGATGGCCATGGGTACGATCACAATGTATGTGTATTACTCAACCGTTTACACGGCAATACAGGATGTGATCGAACCGCGTCTGCGCGGCACCGCGGTCGCGATATATTTCTGCTGCATGTACATCTTTGGCGCGAGCATGGGACCGGTCGGAACCGGCATGCTGAGCGATTACTTCGCGCACAAGGCGATGACGGATGCCGGTGCCGCCGGCATGACTGAGGCGTTCAAGGCCACCGGGCTGCACAACGCCATGTACATAATCCCGATTCTCGCGTTGGCGGCTGCCGCGGTGTTGTTCGCCGCCTCGCGCACCATGGATAAGGATGTGCGCAAGCAGGAACTGGCGCATCACGCTGCGAAAACGTAAAAAGTCGAGCCGGTGACCGCCGGCTCGACGAGTCGAAGAGTAAGGGATTGAGGCCTAGGAAGCCGGCCGCAGCGAGTCGCTGAAGCTCGCGAGGTGGTAGTCGGCATCGCCCAAGCTCAAGTCGATCATCGTCAGCCGCTTGAAATAGTGGCTCACGATGAGTTCGTCCACCACACCCATACCGCCGTGCATTTGCACGGCGTGCTGACCCACCAGCCGGCCAGCCTGCCCGATATAAGCCTTGGCCGCCGCTATGGCGCGGTGCCGATCGGCCGGGTCCTGCAAATCAGCATGCACCGCGGCGATGATGGCCATTGAACGCGACTGCTCCGCGGCGATCAGCATGTCCGCCATTTTGTGCTTCAACGCCTGGAATGTTCCGATGGCAACGCCAAATTGCTTGCGGCTCTTCAAGTAGTTCAGGGTCGCTTGATTCAGCGCGTTGATGATACCCACGGCCTCCGCACACAGCGCCGCAATCGCACGGTCCACGGCACGCTCGATGATGGGCAATGCGCGCGATGGCGCGCCGATCAACGCGTCCGCAGCCAACGCCACATTCTCGAGCTGCAGGTCGGCCGCGCGCGCGCCCGACTGGGTTGGGTACGCAGCGACCGTAAGCCCTTTCGCGTCGCGCGGTACGAGAAACAGCGATATGCCGTCGCGATCGCTCAGCTTGCCGCTGCTGCGCGCCGAGACCAGAAAATAATCGGCGGATGCGCCGTCGAGGACCACTGTCTTGCGGCCCGACAGGCGCCAGCTGCCGCCGGTCTCCTGAGCCGTGCAGCCGACATAGGACAGCTCATACCGCCCCGCCGCTTCGTAGGCAGCAAGGGATAGTTTCGTCGTGCCGGCGGCAATCTGCGGCAGTAGTTTTTGCTTCATCGAGTCGGATGCGGCGTCGCGAATCAATCCGCCGCAAGTCACGACGGTGCTCAAGTAGGGCTCGAGCAGCAGCCCCTGACCGAACTGTTCCATGACCAGCATGATATCGACGGCATTGCCGCCGAGACCGCCGAAATCTTCCGGAAACGGCAGCGCCAGCAATCCCAGTTCCGCGAACTGGCTCCAGGCTTCCGCGGAATACCCCAAGGCCGAAGCCGACAATTTACGGCGTTTGTCGAAATCGTAGTCGCGTGAAATGAAGCGCTGCAAAGTGTCCTGAAGCGCCAGTTGCTCTTCGCTGTAGTTGAATTCCATGTTTGCTCTTTAGAGGCCGAGAATCATCTGCGAAATAATATTCTTCTGGATCTCGGTGGATCCGGCGTAAATCGTGGTCTTGCGCTGGTTGAAGTATTGCCCGGTAATCGGCGGCGCGTAGGAACGGTAGTGTGCGCTCAGCAGCGGATTGCCGACCCATGCCATATCGAGCGCCTCGCGCACATAGGGCAGCGCGTCATGCCCCAGCGCATGCATTTTCAGCTCGGCGAGCTGCTGAATAATCTCCGATCCCTTGATCTTGAGAACCGATACTTCGGGTCCCAGCGCCCGCTGTTCCCTCGCCGTCGCGGACAGCACCCGCAGATTGGTGATCTCCAGTGCCATCAATTCCATCTCGACTTGAGCGATGCGGTCGCGAAATCGCGAGTCTTCGATGAGCGGCCGGCCGTTGGACATCTGTTCGGCCGCGATCTCCTTGAGTTTCTTCAGCGCGCGCTTGCAGGCGCCGATGCCGGCATTGCCGCTGCGCTCATGGGTGAGCAGGAATTTTGCGTAGGTCCAACCCTTGTTCTCTTCGCCGATCAGGTTTTGCACCGGCACTTTCACATTGTCGAAGAAGATGTCGTTGATCTCGTGCTCGCCGTCGAGCATGATGATGGGGCGGACCGTGATGCCCGCACTCTTCATGTCGATCAGCAGGAACGAAATGCCCTGTTGCTGGCGTCCCTCGCTGCTGGTGCGCACCAGGCAGAAAATCCAGTCCGCGTACTGACCCATGGTGTTCCAGGTCTTCTGGCCATTGACGATGTAGTGATCGCCCTGGCGTACCGCACTGGTGCGCAGCGAGGCGAGATCGGAGCCTGATCCGGGTTCCGAATATCCCTGGCACCACCAGTCCTCGCCTGAAAGTATCCGCGGCAGGAAATATTCCTGCTGCGCGGCATTGCCGAACGTCTGCATCACCGGCGCGAGCATTTTCAGCGAAAATGGATTTTGCGGCGGCGCGCAGGCGTCCGCGCGCTCCTCTTCGAAAATATGCTGCTGCACGATGTCCCAACCGGTGCCGCCGAAACTCAGCGGCCAATTGACGGCGCCCCAGCCTTTGCGGAACAGGATTTTCTGCCAACGCACCATGTCGTCCTTGCCGATCCGTCTTCCCAGCTGCAACTTGGTGCGGATGTCCGTGGGCAATTCGGCATCGAAAAAAGCGCGCACTTCGGCGCGAAATTTCTCTTCTTGCGGACTGTACTTAAGATCCATGGTTGTTTCCTTGCGAGCGCACCGTCAATCCACCGTTACGACAATCTTGCCGCGCGCGGCGCGCGAACCGAGCCGGCCGATCGCTTCACCCCCGCGCGATAGCGGAAATCGCTCGGTCACGGCAGGCCTTATTTTACCACTCAGATACAGCGCCATCAGTGCCGCCACATTGGCGGCGTGCACCGCAGGACTGCGCTGGGTGAACTCGCCCCAGAACACGCCGACGATTTCGCAGCCCTTGAGCAACGCTAGATTGAGCGGGAGTTTCGGGATGCCGGCGGTGAAGCCCACGACCAGGTGGCGCCCGGCCCAAGCGATGGCGCGCAGTGCTGCCTCGGTGTAGTCGCCGCCGATTCCGTCATAGATCACGTTGGCGCCGTCCGTGCCGCAGGCCGCCTTGAAGGCATCGGTCAAGGCGCGAGCGGCCGTCTTGTCCAGCGGACCCAACGGGTACTGAACACCGTCGTCCGCGCCATGCTCGCGCGCCAGCGCCAGTTTGTCCGCGCTCGAGGCGGCCGCGATGACGCGGGCGCCCATCGCCTTGCCCAATTCCACGGCAGCCAAGCCGACGCCGCCGCCGGCCCCCAGCACCAGCAGAGTCTCGCCGGACCGCAGTTGGGCACGGTCCTTCAACGCGTGCTGCGAGGTGCCGTAGGTCAGGAGCAGCGCCGCCGCTTCGTCGAAGGGCATGCTGTCGGGGATCTTCCAGCAATTGCCGGCCGCGGCGATGGCCTTCTCCGCCATGGCGCTGCGCACCGGACTCACCAAAACACGGTCGCCGGCTTCGAGATTCGTTACGCCCTCGCCCAACGCCTCGACCACGCCGGAAAGTTCGCCGCCGGGCGCAAAGGGCCTGGGAGGCTTGATCTGGTACAGATCCTGGATGATCAGCAGATCCGGAAAATTGACTCCCACGGCGCGAACCTTGATGCGTACTTCGCCGCGTCCCGGCACGGGCTCCGGAATCTCCTCCAACACCAGTGTTTCAGGGCCGCCCGCTTGACGGCTGAGTAGTGCTTTCATGATTGAGCCGCCGTTTGAGAAGTTGCCTTGGCGTTTTCCCGTTCCTGCAGCTCGCGCCACATGATCTTGCCGGCGCCGGACTTGGGCAGGGCGTCGGTGAATTCAATGATTCGCGGCACCTTATAGGCCGCCATATTTTCCCGGCACCAGTCGATGATGGGCTGCGCTTCGATTTTGCCGCGCCACTCGGCACGCAGCACGATCACGGCTTTAACCGTCTCGCCGCGATGCGCATCCTTGGCGCCGATGATGCAGGCTTCCTGGACCGCGGGGTGCTGGTACATGAGCGACTCGATTTCGGTCGGCCACACCTTGTAGCCCGACGCATTGATCATGCGTTTCAATCGGTCGACGATGAAGAAGTAACCCTCTTCGTCCATCTTGCCCAGATCGCCGCTGCGAAAGAATTGCTTGCCGTCGAGCTCCATGAACACTTGTGCCGTGTCCTCGGGCTTTTTCCAGTAACCCAGGAACACTTGAGGGCCGTGCATGATGATCTCGCCCACCTCGCCGGGCGGTAATTCCCGCAAGGTGGCCGGATCGATGATGCGCGAATCCACATCGTGGATCGGAATACCCAGGCACTGCTGCTTCGAGTGGTCGGCCGGGTTGATGTGCGTGGCCCCGATGGTCTCGGTCAGGCCATACCCCTCGACATAGGTAATACCGACGTTGGCCAGCCGTTGTGCGACAGCAGCCGGCATGGCTGCGCCCCCGCCGCTCAAGCGCTGGATCGACGACAGATCATACTTGTCGATATTGGGATTCAAGAAAAAATCCTGAATCATGGTCGGAATCGCCGTCCAACTGGCCACCTTGTAACGCTCGACGCATTGCGCGGCAACTTCGCGGTCCCACCGCGGCAGAAGCACCATGGTGTTGCCGACGAACAGAGGCCCATTCATGCCGCCTTGCATGCCGGTCACATGAAACATCGGCGCAACGGCCAGCAGCGTCATCTCCGGCTGCAGGGCAAACCACTGCGCGCCGGCAACGGCCGTGTGCATGACGGTGCGGTGCGTATGCATGCAGCCTTTGGGCTGTCCGGTCGTGCCGGAAGTGTAAGGCATCACGCACAGATCGTCGGGGCCCGCGGTCAGGAACCCCGGCCTGAGATCGGCGGCCAGCACGTCCTCCCAAAGCGCCAAGCCCTGGGACCGGTAGTCAACGCGCGGCGCGCTGATGAAGTCCGGCACCGTCAGGGTCGTGGGTTCCTTCAAGTAGTCGGAGTACGCCGCAACAATGACATGCTTGAGATCCCGGCTCTCGAGCAGCGGCTCGACGCGCGGGTACAGCTCCTGCGACACCAGCATCGTCGCGGCGCCGGCATCCTTGGCGTAGCGCAGCAGTTCCTGCGTCAAATTCATCGGATTCAACGGCACGACCACGGCGTTAGCGCGCAGGATGCCGTAGTAGCCGATGATGAACTGCGGGCTGTTCTGCATGAGCAGCAGCACGCGATCGCCCTTGCGAACCCCGCACTCCTGCTCGAGGAATCCGGCAATGCGCTCGGCCTCGTCGTGAAACGCCGCAAAGCTCACCTGCGTGTCGTAGTACACCAGAAAAGGTTTATCGGGATAGCGCCGCGCCGACACCTCGGCGTTGTAAAACAAATTCGTGGCAGGCGCGATCAAGTTGTGCATCGCGTGCGCCGGCCAAAATTTGAAGTGCGCGTTCGGCATGGCTTACGCCTTCGGCCGGTAGCGCGACAGTTCCAGCTTGGCGATCTGCTCGCGATGCACTTCGTCGGGGCCGTCCGCCAGGCGCAAGGTGCGCATCCCGGCCCAAAGGGCTGCCAGCGGAAAATCGTCGCTCACGCCGCCGGCACCGTGCATTTGAATGGCCCAGTCGATGACCTGCAAGGCCGCCGCCGGCGCGGCCACCTTGATCATGGCGATCTCGGCCTTGGCCGCCCGATTGCCGACGGCATCCATCATGTAGGCGGCATTCAGCACCAGCCAGCGCACCTGGTCGATCATGATGCGCGACTCTGCAATGCGCTCTAGCGTCACGCCCTGCTCCGACAGCCGCTTGCCGAACGCGACCCGCGTTTGCGAGCGCTTGCACATGAGTTCCAAAGCGCGCTCGGCCACGCCGATGGTGCGCATGCAGTGGTGAATTCGGCCCGGGCCCAAGCGGCCCTGCGCGATTTCAAAGCCGCGCCCCTCGCCCAGCAGCAGATTCTCCGCCGGCACGCGCACGTTCACGAAGTCGACTTCCGCATGCCCGTGCGGCGCGTGATCGTAGCCAAATACCGTCAATGTGCGCAGCACTTTGACGCCGGGTGTCTTCATGGGCACCAGAATCATGGACTGTTGACTGTGCCGGCCTGCCTCCGGATTGGTCTTGCCCATGAAAATCAAGATCTCGCAGCGCGGGTCGCCGGCGCCGGAGGTCCACCATTTGCGGCCGTTGATCACGTAGCTGTCGCCGTCGCGCACGATGGAAGACTGAATATTGGTGGCGTCGCTCGACGCAACATTGGGTTCGGTCATGGCAAACGCCGAACGGATTTTGCCGTCGAGCAGCGGCGCCAGCCATCGCTGCTGCTGTTCCTTGGTGGCATAGCGCGCCAACACCTCCATGTTGCCGGTATCCGGCGCCGAGCAGTTGAACGCCTCGGGGGCAATATGCGAGCGTCCCATGATTTCGCACAGCGGCGCGTACTCGAGGTTGGTGAGTCCGGCGCCATGCTCGGAGTGCGGAAGAAACAAGTTCCAGAGGTTTTCCGCCCGCGCCTTCTTCTTCAGATCCTCGACCACCTTGGTCACTTTCCAAGGATTGCCCGCGCGCCGGTTCTCTTCCAGCTCCTCGTGATACAGCGGTTCGGCCGGATAAACGTGGTCATCCATGAACTGGCTGACCCGCTCCTGCAGATCGCGAACTTTGTCACTGTGTGAAAAATCCATGGGAATCCTTTGATTGATTCAAACGTCGAAAGATTGCCGTACGAGCTTCCAGCCCAGCTCGGCCAGGGGCCGGGTTCTGCGGCCCGCTTGCAGCGCCGTGTCGCTCGAGGCGTTACCCTGCAGGGCGCGCGCCAGCACGCCTTGCAGAATGGCGGCCATCCGAAACATGCAGAATGCCGAGTAGTAGGCCCAATCCTTGGGTGCCAGCGGCGCGATGCCGCGCAGGCTGCAGTATTCGGCCACGCATTCCGCCTCGGAAGGAATCAGGTAGGTCTTCGGATCCACGCCGCCGAGGCCGCGAAACTCCGCCACCGGGAGGTGATAGCGCATGCAGTAGTACGCCAGGTCGACGAGGGGGTGACCGAGCGTCGACAGTTCCCAATCGAGCACCGCCAATATTCGCGGCTCGGTGGGATGAAAAATAGTGTTATCGAGGCGGAAATCGCCGTGCACGATGGAAGTCTGTTCATCGGCCGGAATGTGTCCCGGCAACCATTCGATCAAGCGTTCGATCGCCTCGATCTTTTCGGTCTCCGACGCGCGGTATTGCTGAGTCCAGCGTGCCACCTGACGCTCGACATAGTGGCCTGGTTTGCCGAAGTCGCTCAAACCCACCGCGGCGTAGTCCACCGAATGCAATGCGGCCAGCACACGCACCATTTCGCGATAGACGTCGCGGCGCTCCGGCGCCGCCACTTCCGGCAGCAAGGCGTCCCAAAAAATGCGGCCTTCGACGTAGTCCATGACATAGAACGCGCTGCCGATCACCTCACTGTCTTCGCACAAGGCATGAACATGCGCCACCGGAACGCCGGTACCTTCCAGCGCCGCGAGCACGCGAAACTCGCGGTCGACGGCGTGCGCCGACGGCAAGAGCTTGCCCGGCGGCTTGCGCCGCAGCACATAGCGGCGCGTCGGGGACTGCACCAAAAATGTCGGGTTGGACTGGCCGCCGGCGAACTGCTGCGCGTCGATGGGACCGGAAAAACCGGTGATGTGAGTCTGCATCCACGCCGCGAGACGCGCCGTGTCGAAGCTGTTCCGCGCCGGGGTTTGCCGCAGGCCCGCCGCTGAGATGCTCGTCGTCATGTGCTCGAGGCGCCGCCATCCACGGCGATGTACTGCCCCGTGACGTGCCGCGATGCCTCTGAGGCCAAATAGACCGCCGCGCCCTGCAAATCCGTGTCGCCGCCGATTCGCCCCAGCGGCGTTCTGGCAATCACATCGGTCATCATGGAATCCAATAGTCCGCTGGCCATTTTCGACGGGAAGAAGCCCGGGCAGATCGCATTGACGCGAATATTGTACCGGCCCCATTCGCCGGCGAGCGCGCGCGTCAGATGCAGCGCCGCCGCTTTCGAGGAATAATAGGCCACCGCTTTCATTTGCATACCCGCGCGCAGCGCGGCGGTGGATGCAATGACGATGATGTTGCCCGAGCGCTGCGGAATGAAGCAGCGATTCGCCACCGCCTGGCTCAACGCGAACACGCTCGACGCATTCAGCGTCATGACTTTGTTCCAGGCTTCTAGTGGATGCTCCTCCGCCTTGGCGCCCCAGGTCGCGCCGGCGTTGTTGACCAGGATGTTGATGCCGCCGTAGTGCTTGACCACCGCCTCGACCAGCACCGGCACTTGATCCGGCTTTGACAGATCATTGGTGACCGTCAAGGCGTCAATGCCATGTTTCTTGAGATCGGCTTTCGCTTCTTCAAGCTCAGCCGCTTTGCGCGCGCTGATGGCAATCTTCGCGCCCATTTCGCCCAAACCCTTTGCGATTTGCAGCCCCAAGCCGCGCGAGCCGCCCGTGATCAGCGCCACTTTGCCGCCCAGCTCGAATAAGTCTCGCAATCCCATCTAGACGACCTCGAACAGGCCTGCCGCTCCCTGACCGCCGCCGATGCACATGGTGACCACCACCAGCTTGGCGCCGCGGCGCTTGCCCTCGATCAGTGCATGACCGGTCAGACGCGCACCGCTGACACCGTAGGGATGACCCACGGCAATGGCGCCGCCATTGACGTTCAGGCGCTCGTCAGGAATCCCCAGCTTGTCGCGGCAGTAGAGAACCTGGCAGGCAAACGCTTCATTCAGTTCCCACAAATCGATGTCGCTCATCTTGACGCCGGCGCGCTTGAGCAGGCGCGGTACCGCATAGATCGGGCCGATGCCCATCTCGTCCGGCTCGCACCCGGCCACCGCGAAACCGCGGAAAATGCCCAGAGGCTTGATGCCGCGCTTCTCCGCGAGTTTGGCGTCCATCACCACGCAGGCGCTGCTGCCGTCGGAGAATTGACTGGCGTTGCCCGCCGTGATCACGCCGCCCGGCATGGCGGAGCGGATCTTCGAGACTCCCTCCAGCGTGGTATCCGGACGGATGCCCTCGTCGCTGGAAATCGTGACCTCGCGGGTCGAGATGGCGCCGCTATTCTTGTCGATCACGCCCATGGTCGTGGTCATCGGCGCGATCTCATCCTTGAATTTTCCGGCGGCTTGGCCGGCGGCAGCTCGCAGCTGGCTGCGAACGCCGTATTCGTCCTGGGCTTCCTTGGAGATGTTGTAGCGCTTCGCCACCGTTTCCGCGGTTTGCAGCATGCTCCAATACAGCGTCGGCTTGTGCTCATCAATCCAAGGATCGCGGCGCATGTGCGTGTTGGTTTCGTTCTGCACGCAGGAAATGCTTTCCAGACCGCCGGCGACAATGACCTCGGCGCCCTCCGTCATGACTCGCTGGGCGGCCAACGCGATCGACTGCAATCCTGAACTACAGAAACGATTGATGCTCAGACCCGCGGTGGTGATCGGCAATCCGGCCCGCAGCGCAATTTGGCGCGCGATGTTGCCGCCCGTGGTCCCTTCACCGAAGGTTGACCCCATGATCACGTCCTCGACCTCCGCCGGGTCGATGCCGGCGCGCGCTACCGCGTGCTGCACGGAGTGTGCGCCAAGGGTGGCGCCGTAGGTCATGTTGAAAGCGCCCTTCCAGCTCTTGCCGAGCCCGGTGCGCGCGGTGGAAACGATGACGGCTTCTGTCACTTGTCTGATCCTTTATATGCGCTGAATGTTTTACCGTCCTGGGCGAGGCGCGTCAGCAGCGGCGCCGGAGTCCAGAATGCCTTGTCGGCCGCCTGCGCGGCAATGTGCCGCAACGCGCGCGCCACTTCGCTCAATCCAACCTGATCCGCGTAGAACATCGGGCCTCCCCGCCAGGCGGGAAAGCCATAACCGTTGAGATAGACGATGTCGATGTCGGAGCTTCGCTGCGCGATGCCGTCCTCGACGATGCGCGCGCCTTCGTTGATCAGCGCATAGATGCAACGCTCGACGATCTCTTCGTTGGACACCTTGCGCGGGGCGATGCCTTTTTGCCTGCGGTATTTCTCGATGATGGCGCTGACGGTGGAATCCGGGATGGCGTTTCGCGAACCGGCCTCATAGCGATACCACCCGGCGCCGGTTTTCTGGCCGAATCGGCCGGCCTCGCACAAATCGTCCGCGACATTCGCAAAATCCCGGTCCGGAGATTCAGCGGCGCGGCGCTTGCGCGCGGCCCAGCCAATATCCAAACCCGCCAAGTCGCTCATGCGGAACGGCCCCATGGCCATTCCGAAATCTTCCAGCGCCTGGTCCACTTGGGCAGGCAACGCTCCGGCCATGATCAGATCGTGAGCGGCCGCGCCGTATCGAGCAACCATGCGATTGCCGATGAATCCGTCGCAGACGCCGGAAATGACGGCGACCTTGCCGATTTTCTTGGCCAACTGCATGGCGGTGGCCAGGACGTCTTTCGCCGTCCTGGCGCCGCGCACAATTTCCAGCAGACGCATCACGTTGGCCGGACTGAAAAAATGCAGCCCGATGACATCCTGAGGACGCTTGGTGAATTTGGCGATCTCGTCGAGATTCAAGGCTGAAGTGTTGGAAGCGAGGATGGCGCCCTGCTGAACCACTTGGTCCAATTTCTCGAACACTTGCTTTTTGACGTCCATGCTCTCGAACACCGCTTCGATGATCAAGTCGCAATCCGCCAGCTGCGCGTAGTCCAGAGTCGGCGTCACGAGCGCCATGCGTTGATCGAGCGCCGCTTCAGTCAAGGTTCCCTTCTTGAGCGCCCCGCCGTAGTTGCGACGCATGGTCGCAAGGCCCTTATCAAGCGCTTCCTGCTTCATCTCCAGCAGGACGACCGGAATTCCCGCATTGACGAGGCTCATGCTGATGCCGCCGCCCATGGTGCCCGCGCCGATCACGCCGACTTTGCGAATCGGCCGCGCCGGCGTGTCAGCCGGCACGTCGAGGATGTGCGACGCAGCGCGCTCCGCTTGGAACAAGTGGCGCAGCGCCGCGGACTCCGGCGATAACATCAGCGTCGCGAACAGCTCGCGCTCACGTTTGATGCCCGCATCGAAGGGTCTGTCAAAAGCGGCCGCGATCGCCTCCACGCAGGCCAGGGGCGCGGGATAGCGGCCGCCCAGCGCCCTGGCGCTGTTGCGCGCAAACTGGAAGAAGGCCTCATGGTTCGGCATGTTGACCTTCAAATCACGCACGCGTTTCACAGCCAATTTCTCGGTGATCACGCGGCGCGCAAACGACGTGGCGGCTGCCGCCAAATCGCCTTCGGCGAAGGCATCGAACAAGGGTGTGCCGCGGAGCTTTTCGGAAGGTACGGTCGCACCCGAGACGATCATGTTCAGCGCAGCCTCGGCACCGATCAGCCGGGGTAAGCGCTGCGTGCCGCCCGCGCCCGGCAGGAGCCCCAGCTTCACCTCAGGCAGGGCGATTTTTGCGGCCGGCGCGGCGACTCGGTAATGACAGCCCAGGGCGAGTTCCAAGCCGCCACCCATGCATATCCCGCCGATCGCGGCGATCACCGGTTTGGCGCTGCCCTCAACGGTGCTGATGACGGTCATGAGGTGCGGCTGAGTCGACGCCTTGGGCGTACCGAATTCTCGAATATCCGCGCCTCCCGAAAAACCGGCGCCGGAGCCGATCAAAACAATGGCCTCGACGGCGGGATCAGCATTGGCGCGTTCGATGCCGTCGACAATGGCCTGCCGCATTTCCAGGCCCAGACTATTCACCGGCGGATTGTCGAATTTGATGACGGCGATGCCGTTCTTTACCTCGAAGCCAGCCTTACTCGTACTCATTCTTTATTCCACTCTGCAGAACCAGGTTCCGTCGTTTTGGCCGACTAATGTAACAGCGCGGAGAGCCATTTGAGAAGACAAAGGGCACTGCCAAAAACACGGCTCTGAATCGCGGAAAACGCGGCTTGTTATGTCCGGCCCTGCAGAGCGCGACGACCGCTCGACGGTCAAGCCGTCGTCGCGAATCGCGGCCGATTTACACAGTCGCTTCTTGCTTTACACAGCGGCGCGCTTGTAGAGCGCGGTCAGTTCACCCCACGCACGCTCCGCTCCGGCTTCGTTGTAGAGCGGCTTGCCATCCGGGCCCATGGGCATGTCCTTGACGCACCAGCCGTGCTGGCAACCATCATAGACCTCTTGCTTTTCCGGCAAATTGACCGCTTTGAAGGCTTCCGCCAGCTTAGGTGCAGCATCCGGCTGGCGCTGATCGTCATTCATCGCAATGGCGATATAAAACTGCGCTTTCATCTGCGGTACTTTGAGATGCGGGCTGTCGGGCTTGTCGGTGACCAACCCTCCGCCGTGGAACGAAGCCCCGGCGCCTATTCGGGAAGGATTTGCGGCAGCGGCCTGCATGGTCATCGGGCCGCCCATGCAATAGCCGAACACGCCCATCCTGGCTTTCTTGCGGACCATGGCCTGTGAGTCGAGGAATTTTACATAGGAGGTCGAATCCGACATGACGGCATGATCGGTCAAGGGATCGCGCACCTTGGCGATCTTGGCACGGTCATCCGCACTGCTGAAGTCGAGCGTTCCCGGCAGGCCGGGTGCCTTGGTAGTACGGTAGTAGGGATTCGGCACCAGCACGGTGTAGCCGTCCGCCGCCAAGCGCTTCGCCATGTCACGCATGGTCGGCCGAAGACCGAATACATCGACGAATAAAATCACGCCCGGCCACGGACCCTTCCCTTTGGGATGAATCAATGCAGCATCGCAGCTGCCGTCGGCAGTCATTACAACGACGTCTGTGTCCACCATGTCGGCAGCCGCGGCGGCGGAAGCGCCGGCAGCTGCGCTGACGCCTGCCGCCAGCGATAGCGCCGTGAACTCTCGGCGAGAAATTTTGTTGGAGTCGTCGGTCATTTGAGTATCCTCAGAGCGAAAATTTGTGGTGAAGGCCGCGATCATTTCACGAGAATGAGCCTAGCGCGTGGACTTGGAGGGGTCAATTTACCGGCCGCAAGTTGGTTGCCACTGGTGAACCATGCGGCGATACTGCGCATCATGAACATATTGAAAGGCAAGTCCGCGATCGTGACGGGTGCGGCCAGCGGCATCGGGCGGGCCAGCGCCATGTTGTTCGCCGCCGAAGGGGCCGCGGTGCTGGCTCTGGACCGCGCAGCGGAAGTCGAAGCCACGGCGGCCGCGATTCGTTCGGCCGGGGGCCGCGCCATTGCCTTGGTCAGGGATTCTTCCGTGGAGGATGATGTCGCCGGCGCGGTTGCCGCAGCGCTGAAGGAATTCGGCGGCCTCGATGTGTGCTATGCGAATGCCGGCATCAGCGGCGGCCTCGTGCCCTTCTTCGAGGAAACCACCGAGCGCTGGATGGAAGTACTCAAGATCAATTTGATCGGCACGTTTCTTTTGGCCAAGTATGCCGCGATGGAGATGGTCAAGCAAAAGCGCGGTTCGATCATCTGCACGGCATCGGTAGCGGGCCTGCGCTCCGGCGCAGGCGGTGTTCCCTATAGCGCCAGCAAGGCCGGCGTCATCAGTATGGTGCAAACGGTTGCGAATCAGCTGACGGGCACCGGCGTTCGCATCAACGCCATCTGCCCGGGCCTGATTGAAACCGGCATGACCCGCCCGATATTCGAACGCGCACGCGAACGCGGCACAGCCGGTAAAATCGGGCAGCTAAATCCGCTGCAGCGCTACGGCGTGCCGCAGGAAATCGCACAGGCCGCATTGTTTCTGGCGTCCGATGCGGCCTCCTACGTCAACGGTCAAGCCATTGCCGTGGACGGCGGCCTGTCCTCCTCGCACCCGATCGTGGTCGCACGGCACTGACGGGCAAAAAAATGCCGCGACCCTTTATTTGGGCGCGGCATTTTTTTGAAGCGCAGACTTGAGTCTATTGCTTCTTGGTACCGCTGGGCGCCGGAGTTGCCGCGGCAGTCTTGTTGGCCGCGGCGGCCTTGGCTTTCTCCGCCGCGGCGGCCTCGTCGGCGCGAGCGCCGGAAAGAATGCCTTCGAGCGCATAGTTGCCCTCATGGCAGGCGTATTCGAAGATCCGGCCCTTTGATGAACTGAACTCGTATTCGCCGCTCCACGGTCTATCCCACACCGTCGGATCCTCGGCCTTGAACTGGTACAGGACGCGATGCGGGCCGACGCGGGTAAAGCGCTCGGTGACCTTCAATTCTTTCCAAGCACTGCGAAGCGCGGTCGCCTCCGGGAAGTTGGTGGTTTCAACCACCAAAGTCGGACCTTCGTACCAGCCGATGGAATCGCCCATCCAGGGACGTGCAGCGTCGGTGCGATGCTTGGCGCCGATGTGGACGATGCGCACGTCGTGGACCATTTCAACGACAATGGCCACCGTATCCTTGCTCTGCGCGATCTCGTAGTTATTGTTGTAGAGCAAAGGCAGCATGACCGGGCCGGCGCTGTAGCCGAACGATGTCAGGCAGCGTTCAGCAAGCGTCTGGTTCTCCGGATTCTCGCCGTAGTGCGCGCGCACATACATATTCGTCTGAACGACGCCGGGCTTGTAAGGCGGCAAGTGCCCGTCGGCAGGATCGGTAATGAACGACGTGCGCGGCTCGCCGTTGACGCGCATGACCGTTGAACCGGGATCTATCCACGCCGAGTTGTAGCCGCAACCCGCACCGCTGAATCCGCGGCCGCACTCGTGCGGCAGATCCGTGGTCTTGACCTTGGGGTCGGTGGGTTTGTTGCCGTCAGCCATGAGCTTTGCATCATCGCCTTCGACCTTCTTGACCTCTTCGTCCGTCATCGCCCGGCGGCTGCCGTACTCTTTTGGCCGTTCGAGCACCGTGAGCGACGCGTTGGTCCACGTGCCTTCGAAATCCGGCTGACCATAGGCGTTCAACGGTGCCTTATACGCGCCCGCTGTCGGCGAGGCGGCAGCCGCGAGCGCGGCTGAGATAGCCAGCGCCGACATTGCCGCGCCGGCCACGAGGGCGGTCAATTTTTTCGTGCTCATTTCAGGGGCTCCTTACGCAAGTCGCCATACATCAGTTCTTCAACGAACTCGACACATTTGAACTGCTGCAATCGAGCATCGTCGCCGAGGCGGCGGTACATGAGCATGCTCATCCTCCACGGTTTGGTGAACGTGGCCGGGTCCGTAATCTCAGCTTCGTAGTGAATCGTGTTTTCGTTCATCAGGGTCCAGCGCTCGACCACTTTCATATCCCCCGAATGAAAGTTACCCGCGCGGTCGAACCAAGTACTGTCGTTTTGTCCGGTGACCGTAACCACCAGCGTGTCGCCTTCCCATTTTCCAACCGATTGGCCCATCCAGCTGTCGATCGGCGCCGGACCCGGGTCGTTGAAAAGAATGTCGCGCACCGCACCGTCGTACTCGTAGGAGAGCAGCATGGTCTTTGCGGACTGCACGATCTGGAACGGCATGGACATGTAGTTGGCGCGCGGCACGCCGGGCAGGTCGCACTTCACCTCCGGGTCGCGGTCCAAATAGTGCTTTTGATTGTCCTGCTTTTTGGCGAGCGCTTCGGGCGTATACGGAATTTTTCCGCCTTCAACCACGCCCATGCCGGCGGGCACGGAACCCACGGCGCCCAGAGCAACGATTGCCTTGGCGGGCACGGGAACCACCGGCCCGGCGCGCAACTCCAGTGCGGCGCTGGCGAGGTGCGGTTCGATATCCCAATTGGCGGTGTTCATGACCGACCAGACACCGCTGAAATTGGGATGCCCGGCAACCCGCCCAATCGCACCGCCGGCCGGTGTCTTGCGGGGCGCTGCACCCGGCGCCGCAGTGGGCGCCGCATAGCTCTGGGTCAGTGCCGCCACCGATCCCGTCAAGGTCACCAGAGCCAGTACTTTGATCTTGTTATTCAGAACTTCCCCCTTCGGTCAAAGACATTGGATGTTCGCTGCAGGCTTTTATTTCTCGTTCGGATCCGCGCCATCTTTCGGCGCACCCGTGCCGCTCGAGCCCATGAATACTTTGTGACCGTCCAAGAACGTGACGTCGCGGCCATTGGCCTTGCAGGCAGGACGGCAGCGCGCGTCCTTGGCCCGGTAGCCACGGACAATGATTTCTTCGCCCGCCTTCAGCGAGTCGCGCGTGAGGCCTTCGCGCAGCAGCGTATTCGGCGTGCCTGCTTCGATCATCCATTCTTGAGATACGCCGTTGGTGACGACGTCCATATGTACCCAGGTGTGCGGATTGATCCACTCGACCTTGGTGACTTTGCCCTGGAGCATGATCGGCACGTTGCCGTCGAACTCAGCTTGAAATGCGTGATGCGCCAATGCAGGCGCGCCGATGGCGGCCGTCGCGATCAACGCAACGGCGAGACTCGCCGCCTTATCAGTGCGAAAATTCATTTGCGATTTCCTCCAGCCGGCAACATATTGAAGTAGACCCTGAACGTATCGAAATCTTGGCTTTCGACGCCGAGCATTGCTGGACGGCGCGAAACGGGCCCGTATAATCGGTGCTTATAATCGCTTTAGATCGCTGTTTTGGCAATACAATTTCCGTTGCGCCCACAAGATTGTTCGAGTAATCAAAGGGTAGCCGCGGGTGATATATAACAAGCGGGGAATCAATGCTCGAGGGACTGATCACCAAATTGGCGGATACGCCCTGGAGCATCGGACTGCACGAATCGCTGTATATGTACGCGATTACAGAATCCGCGCACGTTATGTCCATCATGTTGTTTGTCGGTACCATCGCCATGGTGGACCTTCGGTTGTTAGGGATTTCCTATACTAAGATTCCGGTGTCGCAGATGCTGTCGAAGATGCTGCCCTGGACCGTGGCGGGCTTCGTACTGCTGGTGATCACCGGCGCGATGTTGTTTCTGGCCATCCCGATCCGCACCTACCACAGTCTTTGGTTCAGACTGAAGTGCCTCATGATTCTCATTGCGGCCGTCAACATCGCCATTTTTACTTTCAAAGTGGAACGCGACAAGGCGGCGTGGGATTTAGGTCCCGTACCGCGAAAGTCGAAGATTTGTGCCGTCATTTCCCTGGGCGCATGGGGCTGCGTCATCGTTTTCGGCCGCCTCATTGCGTACAACTGGTTCGACTGCGACAGCATCACCTCTGCGACCATGGCCGGACTCACCGGCTGTCCGTTGGATCCAGGTTAAGTCATGACGCTGTATCACACCGCGCAAAACATCGAAGCCTCGGCGCTCGGCCAGGCCATTCGAGAATCCACGTGGTTGTTCCCGGCGATAGAGTCGACTCATCTGTTGGCGCTGGCGCTGCTCGGGGGCTCCGTACTGATCATTTCGCTGGCGGTGTTGGGGATAGGCCTGCAGACCCCTCCGGCTGAAATCTACAAGAGCGCGCATCGCTATATGAATGGCGCGGTCATTGTGCTGCTGATCACGGGCATATTGCTGGGGATTTCCGAGCCGGTGAAGCTCTATGGGCGGCAAGCCTTTTGGGTAAAGATGATTTCGCTCGTCATCGCGCTGCTGGCCACCTATTTGGCCTTCAATCCCCTGGTCAAGCGCGGTGCCTCAGGCATTGGCATCCGCGGCGTGACCGCATTGACGTTGGCGGCGTGGCTGATGGTTGCCATGGCCGGGCGCTGGATTGGATTTTCTTGAATAAAATTCGAATCTCTCGGGAGTTGGTTTCCATGAGCAATGCTCGGTTCTGCCTGGTCGCAAGTGCGGTCGTGACATTCCTGTTGGGTGTGGGAGGCCTCGCGGCCCAAGAGACCGCCGCCAAAGCGGAGAATGGCGAGTCCGTATTCAATGCTCACTGCAAGAGTTGCCACGAGCCGGCGACGGAACGGGCGCCCACCCGCGCGGAATTGGCGTTTCGTTCGCCCGCGGACATCGTCACCGCACTGACGACGGGCGTGATGGCTCCCATGGCGAAAGGCTTGTCACGGCCGGAAATCGACGCGGTCGCGCTGTTCCTGGCGCCCGGCCAGCAACTGGGCGCGGCCGGCGCCGATAAAATGTGCGCGACCAGCGGGCCCATCCAAGCCGGCGCCTCGGATTGGCCCACCTTGGGACCCGATGAAAACTCCACCCGCTTTCAACCCAATCCCGGGATTCGCGCGGCCGACGTGCCCCGCTTGAAAGTGAAATGGGCTTTTTCCATGCCGGGCGGCGGTCAACCCATCGTGGTCGGCGATTGGCTATTCATCACCAACCGCGGCGGCAAGTTCTATGCCTTGGACGCCAGGTCCGGTTGTGTGCACTGGGCGATCGAGGATGCCTCCTCACGCACGACCCCCATGGTCATCCGATCGTCGATTTCGCCCAGCGGCTGGGCGACCTTTGTCGGTGCCGGCAAGCGGGTGGTGCGCGCATTCGATGCGCAAACCGGCAAGGAGATATGGCACAGCGAATCGCTGGACAATCACATGGCTTCGAACATCACCGGCACGCCGGTGGTGTCGGGAGACCAGATATTCGTGCCGCTCTCCTCCGGCGAGGAAGTGGTGGCCATGCAGCCGAATTATTCCTGTTGCACCTTTCGCGGCAGCTTGGCCGCATTGGATCTTAGGACCGGCCGGAAGCAGTGGCAGACTTCCATGATCACGGAGCCGCTGGCGCTCACCCGCAAGAACGCCAACGGCGTACAGATGCAGGGCCCGGCGGGCGCGCCCGTATGGGCATCGCCGACGGTCGATGCGAAGCGCGGCTTGGTTTATGTGGTCACGGGGGACAGCTACACGGACGCAGTCACCGAGGGCGACGATGCCATCGTCGCTTTGGACATGAAGACCGGCAAGGTGCGCTGGAGAAACCAGGTCACGACTCAAGACAACTTCATCGTGGGCTGCAGCGGTCCTGTGAAGGTGGCCAACTGTCCAACGCCGACGGGCCCTGACTTCGACTTCGGCGCCACGCCCATTTTATTCAGGCACGGCGCCAAGCAAATTCTCGTGGCCGGTCAGAAGTCCGGCATCGTCTATGGTGTCGATCCTGGCAGCGGGCGCACGCTTTGGAAAACCGCGGTCGGTGCGGGCTCGCCGTTGGGCGGCGTGGAATGGGGCATTGGCGCGGACAGCCGTTACGTGTTCGTTCCGAATTCGGACATCGGCCAAATCTTCAACGAAATCGGCATGGCGGCGGGCGCACCGCCCTCGAGCGAGTACAAAATGCCCGGCAAGCCGGGCTTGTTCGCGCTCGATCCGTTCAGCGGCAAAATTGTCTGGAACACCCCCGCCCCGAACGCCCCTTGCCACTATGCGGGGGATCGATCGAAGGACTTTGCCAAGGGCGCGTGCGTGCGTGCGCAATCCGCCGCGCCGGCCGTGATGCCGGGCTTTGTGTTCTCGGGGACCTTGGATGGATGGCTTCGAGCCTACGATGCGTCCAATGGGAAGATCGTGTGGGAATTCAGCACCACTGCGCAGACCTACAGCACCGTCAACGGCAATCAAGCCCAGCCCGGCGGCGGGATAGACGGCATGGGACCGACCATCGCCGGCGGCATGCTGTACACGATGTCCGGGTTCAACGGCGCGGCGCGAACCGGCAGCAACGGCGTCAACGTTCTGCTGGCGTTCTCGGTCGACGGAAAGTAGGCAACGCAGCCGCAGACGGACAAGGAAACTACTCGAGGCAGACCACGAGTTTGGCGGAGTGCGTGCGCCAGTTGATGGGAATCACGAACGACCGCGAGTGAGGCGTCGTCACCTTGTCCAAGTCATGCGCGATGACGATCGGCACGGATATGACGAAATTCTTGCCGAAGTCGCGGCGCGCGTTTCCGGAAATGGTGTTGGCCACTTCGCCGACGAGATCCTTGATATTTTCGTCGCTGGTGTCCGTTTCCTGCATGCGCATCAGCAACACCGTGAGCATGCCGCGCGGCGCGGTGAAATAAACCACGCCTTTACGCGCACCGGTGATGCCGATGACCCCGGTGTATTCATAGGCGCCCGGCTTGCCGTCAGTGACCAGATAGGGCGATCCGACGGTCGCCGACTGTTGCGCGGAGGTCTCGAAATAATTCGTCGTTCCCTCGATGAATGTGCGGATTTCTGCTTCTTTGAACATCTCAAGCCTCCGACAACAGCTCTTCCAACGCATCGTTGAGCTGACGATCGGTAAACGGCTTGCACAGAAATCCGTTCGCTCCTTTTTCAATCGCTTCCACCGCTGTCGCTTTGTCGGCAAGCGCCGAAACGACCAGAATCAATACGTTGGAATTGATCGCAATCAGTTCCTCGACGCATTCTATGCCGTCCATTTCCGGCATGGTCAAATCCATGGTGACGACATCAGGCTGGGTGCGACGGAACATTTCGACCGCGGCACGGCCATTGCTGGCGGCGCCGACCACCTCGAGGCGGGCGATTTGCTGAGAACGTTCGATGCGCCGCCGAATGATGTTGGAATCATCGACTATCATGAGCTTCAGCGAAGCTTTGGAGCGAACCGCGGTATCCATCAGGCCGCTTCCGTGTTCCCCGCTCGCTTGGCCGGCGGCAGGCTCAATGTAAGGCGCGTAAATTTCCCGGGCACGGTGGCCACGGAAACCTTCCCGCCGATCTGCTGCATGAGTCCTGCCATCAAATTCATGCCCACGCCGCGCCCTGCGTCCTTGGTGGAATTCTCGACAGTGGAAAACCCCGACTGGAAGAGCAGAGAAAATACCTGCTTGGCATCCAAGACGGCTGCCTTTTCGGGCGTAATGAACCCCATTTTCAGGGCGGCATGCTTGATCTTTTCGGTCGACAGGCCCTGCCCGTCATCCTCCGCGATGAGCTTGTAGCCGGCATCGCCGAGTTCTTGGAATATCAGCCTCAGCTGGCCCTGCGTGGGCTTTCCCGCGCCAATGCGGTCGGTCGTCGACTCAATGCCATGCACGATCGAGTTTCGTACCGCTTGGATGGCGATGTCTTTGACGATGCGCCGGTACTCATCGGGCACCGTATCGAATCCCATGCATTGCAGAGCCGCTTCCTTGTTGTTTTCATTGGCCACTCGCGCCGTCAGCTGCTGCAGCATCGAGGTCACGCTGCCCTCGGACCTGGCAACGATTTCCGATGCGCCATGCTCGATGACCGCCGTATCCGTGTGAGATTCGTGCTCACGGCTCGAGGTCGCCGCCACGTGCAGCCGCGCCAGCCGCGACACCAGGTCGCCGACCGACTGCAAATGTGTCAACAAGTCATCGAGCTTGATGACCAGTGGAAGAAAGTCGTTGCCGGAGAGGTCCGATTTCTCGCGCAGCAGCTTCAAGTCATCCTCGAAGGAATGCGCGCGGCTTTCGATGGAGGACAACCCCAGGGCGGCGGCCTCCCCTTTGACGGAATGCACCTGCCGGAAAAGGGTATCGAGCTTCTTGCGGAACGCGCTTTCTTCCCGCGCCGGCTCACGCAGCACCGCGTTGATCATTTTCATGGCGGCGTTGGAGTCGTTCAAGAATGAGGCCAGCTGCGTCGGATCGACATGCAATATGCCCAACAATGTATCGACCTGCGCCTGCGCCTGGGTTTGGGAGGACTGCAGTTCACGGGCAAGATCCACCCGGGCACTGACATCCGATACCGACACCAGTACGTGGGTAATTTTCCCGTCGACGCGCACGCGATGGAATTCAAATTGCAGGTACCGTGTGGAAACCTTGCCCTGCCCGGTGTCAAAGTTGACCTCGACCTCGCCGAGAGGGTTGATGGTTTTGACCAGGTTCTCTTTGGTGCGCTCCGACCACAGCACACCGACGAACTTCACTGCAGTCGACAGCGTCTTCTCAGAGACGACGTTTCTCAGCAATTTCTCGAACGGCAATCCGGCGAAGTCGCTGCGCTGAAACAATGATTCGAGCGCGCTCGAGTACGACGCGCCGATCACGAGATTCTCGTCCAGCAGGAACAAGCCGTCTTTGACGGTGCGCAGGATGTCGGCTGTCTGCTGACGTGCCTGGCGCAGCGATGCGTCCTGGCGCTGGCGTGCGAGCAGCAAAGTCGTCACGAGCGCCGCCAGCACGATCGCGATGAAAAGGCCGGTCAGCATGACGAGCCGCAGCTTGGTGGCGGATCGCGCGTTGCCGGTCTGCAGGTCGGTGACGATCGCCGTCAGTTCGCTGTCCAGCAGCGGAATGACGCGCTTACTGGCGCGGATGGCGCCGGAGACGTCCCGTTCCAATTGCTTGCCGCTCTCATTGAGTACGCTGCCGGTCGATTCGTTGTCCTGATAAGGCACGCCTTTGAACTTCAAAATCGGTTCGAGCGATTCCTGTTCCTTGGCCCACAGATCGCGCAACGCCGCCGCATGTCTGCCCGCAATCGGCTCGCCCTTGGCGGATGTACCGCCCACCAGCGCGAACCAATTGGCCGCTCGCGGCGCGTTCATTTCATGCAGCCCGGCGTCGAGCTTGGTGGACGCGTCCCGCAGCTGGTCCAGAGATTCTTGGATGTAACCACGAGTGGTCAAGTGGTCGTGCATGGAGTCCAGCGACGCGTGGATGAGTGCCGGATTGCGTTGTTGTTGGCCGACGAATTTCAGCGCCACCGTGCTGTCAGCCAACTCACTGGCGAGTTGCAGGCCTGGTATCAGTACGATTGCAACGAAGCTGAAGGCGAGAATGACGACCAGCACGACAAGGCCGCCGGCGGACAGACGGGGGACCATGGCACTGGCAAAACGAAGGTTCATGAATCAAGAGCTCCGCTGTGGTTTGCTGGGTTTGCGAGTCATCAATTCCGCACGCAAGGCGTCCAAGGCATCGAGAAGGTCGGCGGCGGAGGCGTACCGATCTTTGGGATTTTTTGCCAACAAGCGATCGATGATCGGCTGGTAGAGCGCCAGGTGCGCGGGCAAGCGCGGCACGGGCGCAGAACGGTGCGCCGCCAGGATGTCCGCAAGAGTTGCCCCCATGAATGGCAACGCACCACAAAGCATTTCGTACAGCACCACGCCGAGGCTGTACAGATCGCCGCGTGCGTCGGGATCACGGTCATCGATCTGCTCCGGGCACACGTAATAAGGCGTGCCCGTGCAATCGCCGGACCTCGTCAGGTCGCTCGGCATGAACTGGGTCCGGGCAGAGCCGAAGTCAATGAGAACCAGGCGATTTTCATTGGTCAACATGAGATTGGACGGTTTCAAATCGCGATGTACCACGCGCGCTGCGTGCACGATCTGCAGCGCTTCGCCGATCTGATGCGCATAATTGACGGCGTCCGCTTCGCTCACCGGATGTTTCAGGCGCTCGCGCAAGCTGCCGCAGGGGAAGTATTCCAGCGCGAGATACAGATAGTCATCGGTCGTACCGTAATCGAGTACGTTGGCGATCGAGCGGTGATTCAACTTGGAAAGGATTTCGCATTCCTTGGTGAAGCGCTCGCGATCAGCGTCCGATACAACGTGCTGTCCGGTAATCGCCTCGACCTTCAGGGCGACCGGCTGCGGGAACTCATCGTTGCGCGCCAGATAGACGCTCGCCGCCGAAGACTGCGCGATCTTCTTCATCATGGTATAGCCGGCCACTTCCGGCTGGCGCCATCGATCTGCCGCCGCAGTCGTTGCGCCCGCGACGGCTGCGGACCGCTCGAGCAACGGCTGCAAGGCGCCGCAGAGTTCGCCGACAATCACGGAGTGGATGGGCCAGTAGTCGCTGGCCCCGAGTTTCATGGCGCGTGCCGCGCTGCGCTCGTTGCCGCCGCGCGCAAACACAAAAATGGGCAGATTCGGCGCCTGCTCGTGCAGGCGCTGCAAAGCGGCCAGCGATCCCGTTGCCGCGTCCGGCGGGCTGAACTCGACGATGAGCATCACCGCCACGTAGGCGCGCAGACGCTCAATTGAGATGGCCTCGAAGCCCGCGCGCGTAACCGTGTCGGCATCGACTTTCGGCATTGCGCGACGCACCAGGCCCGCCAGCCGAAGTCTCAATTCCAATTCATCGTGAACAATGAGGCAAAGAACCGTTCCGCGGCTGCGTTCAGCGCCGGCCGGGGGCACAAGAGCTGCAGTCGTTGTGGTGGTCGACGTTGTGGTTGCGGTTAGAGTGCTCATCGCATCACTACGACTTCGGAACGCGGTAGACAATGCGCACCTGCGTGCCGACAACGATCGCCTTGCCGCCCTGCACCACCGGCTGGTAGCGCAAGTGGCTCACCGCCCTGATGGCGGATGCCTCAAACACCCTGGGAGGCGCCGCGTTGACAACCTTCACGTTGGTTACCGAACCGTCGGCTTTGACTGTATAACCGATCTCCACCCATCCCTCGACACTGGTCTGCAGGGCGCGCGTGGGATACTGGACATCGAGCTTGTTCAGGCGCGTCAAGGACTGCTCGGGTATTTGCAGCACTTCGCCGCCGGCCGCCTTCTTTTGGCGAATCCGATCGTTCAGTGCATCGAGATCCGCCGATGCTCCGAGACCGCTCGCCAATTGCGCCAAGGCCTCGGATTTCTCCATGTCGCCGGCGTCAAGCGAGGAACGCGCTCGGTCTAGAATCTGCGTCTGCACGGCGCCGGTGATCTGCGCCAGTCCGCTGTTCTTGGGGTCGGCCGCGCGCAGCTGATTTACATAAAACAAGGCGCTGTCGTTGTCAGGCTCGGTCACCTTGCCCTGAGCCAAGCGCGATTGCGCAAGCTCCACGTACTGCGGCAGATCAGGTTTTTGCACCGCTTGCTGGCTGCGGGCCACCGTCAGTTCGCGCTGCAGGCTCGCTATGGTCGCCGGCGGCGCGCCCATGCCGCGCATTTCCGTCAATATTCGATCAGCGTCGTTGAAGTTTCGCTGCTGGACCGCGGTGTGCCCCAATTGCACCAGACGCTTGAGCAAGTCCTGAGCCTGCCCCTGCAGCGCCGCGCCGCCGGCGCCGGCTTGCTTTGCCTGATCGAGATAGTAAACCGCACTGTCGTTGTGCGGATCGATCACATGATCCTGTTGTATGCGCGTGTCTACGAGCTTGAGCAGCCGCGCAACTTCAAAGTCCTCGCGCCTGCGATGGACTTCATCACGCAGCTGCGCCAGTTTCGCGGGCGGGAGCGCCTTCGCGCGCGCCGCCTCATCAATGAGCTGCGTCGCACGGTCGAAATTCTGCGCGTTCAGTGCCGCGAGAATCTGCGCCGGACCCAGTTCAGCGCGCAGGCTCGCGATTTTTTCATCGAGGGCGGCGAGCCGCCTGTCGCTGGCATCGATGCTTCGCGCCGTTTCCAGAAACTGCAAAGCCGCATCGAACTTGCGGTCATCGAGTGCCGACTGCACTCGCGCGATGAGTATCTCGGAAAGACGCTGCAGGCCTTGCCGCGCCTCGCCGTCGTCGGGCTTGATGACCAACACTTCCCGATACAAGGAAAGCGCGCTGCCGGTTGCCGGATCGATGAAATGCCGATCAAGCATGGCTTGCTGCGCTTTCTCCATGAGGGCATCCACTTTCTCATCGGCTTCGGCCGGTGATTTGACGGGAGCAGCGGGCACCGGCGCGCCGTTGCTCGTGGATGCCGCCGCGGGCGCCGGCTTGACGTCGCTCGACCCGTGGCGCGTGAGAATGAAAGCAAGGCCGGCGGCAACCACCACGCCCCCGATCACTGCCGGTACCAGCCACGGTTTTTTCGGAGCACTGGATGTGGCTGCCGGCGCAACTGCCTCGTCGCCGTCGCCCAACAGCGCCAATCGCGAATTCACTTCTTCGTGCGCACTATCGAGCGCACTGGACAGCACACTGCCGACGATCGGCAGTCCCACATGGGCAACCACTTGCCGATGTTGAATAGGAAGCGTCCACGCATCACCACTGGTTGCATCGTCCAACGCGAGGATGGCAAAGCGCGATGAGTGCAAATGCAGACGCGACAGGATGGCGGCAGGGTCTGGGTGGTTGCGCGCATCCCACAAGACGATCGCGGCTTGGCCGGATGGCGTGGAACTGATCAGCTCATCGACGGAATCGAGCTGCTTGAGAACCAGGCCGCCGTTCAAATCCGCGCCAACTTGCGGCCACAACGAGTCATCACCGGTGACCAATAGCACCGTGAGCTTTTGTTTCTTCACCGACTGGAGCGCTGGACGTTCGGTGGCGTCCGGCGCCGCAAGCTCATGTTTTCTCAGACTTTTCGGCATCGTTATAATCCCATATCGCGATCGCCATTGACGCGGCTTTGTTGCGCTGCGATCACACTCGTGCACCACGAATGCGTTGTGTTTTGCTTCACACAATAAGGTTCCGGCAAATGCAGGGTTTACGACACGCCCTGGGTCACATTTGGTTACGTCAGAGCGGCCGGAATGGCCGTCACGGTGAGGGCAAACTCGAAAGATGAGAACTGCTTCGCACAGGCGGCAAGCCGGACTCAAGCTGGACTACACGAACTCGCGCCGCCTAAGGGGGCAATGGGCGGGCGAATCGGGAAAAGGGGCGACCGGTGAGGTTATTTCATGGACTCAAGGGGAGCGATTTCCCCTTGGATATCCGGCGGGAGGGACGCGGAAGCGGCTACTGTCTCTTGCCGGTAAAAGTTCCCTCGCCCAATTGCCCGAGCGACACCTTGCCGTTCATGGTCTTGCCGTCGGTCTTGCCCGAGTACTTCACGGCGAGGGTCTGACCCTGTGCATCGACTTTGTATTCAATCGTCACGTCATCGCCCTTGACCGTGCCGGTCACTTGCGCCTCGCCCAGTTGACCTTTGTAGCTGCCGGAAAGCGCTTCGCCCTTTTGAACCAGGATAAATGTCGGTGAGCCGCTGCCCGCGCCCGTCTCGACTGCCATGATCCACGTGCCCGTGACGTCTGCCGCGCTCGCCCATTGCGCGACCGTGAATGCGGCAAGCGCCAACAATGCACCCATGCCGGCCTTGAATTTCATCGTCATTGCCATTCCCCCGTAAGTTGACGGATCAACGCATCACTGCGCTCGCCATGATTCGAGCGAGCACAATGATACGCGATCGTCTTGGGCGTTCTACAGGGAATTCAGGAAAGCAACGAGCTGGCGCTTTTGTTCCTCCGTCAGATTCATCGAGAAGCGTTGGTTGTAAAAGTTCACCGCCTGCAACAGGGTGGCCGCAGCGCCATTGTGAAAGTAAGGCGCCCTCGCCGCCAAGCCGCGCAGTATCGGACCTTTCACCCGGTTCAGATCGCTGCATAGGCCGCTGATCATGCCCTTGCCCAAGTCGGTGGTGTAGAACGACGCGGGCTGGCCGCCGCTGAAAGGAGCCGGGCAGCCGCTGACCAAGAATACGGGCAGATCCGGCTCATTGAGTTCCGCAATGCCGTTCTCGATGTTGGGATCGTTTTCCAATCCCGCACGCGGCGTGTGAGCAACGCCGATATCCAGAGGCAGCGGCAAGGAGTGATCGCCGACATTCGGCGCATCGTGGCAGGTCGTGCAGGTGCCCTTGATTGCCGCCGGACTGCCCAAGGCAGCGCTATCGTTGAGGCCGCGCACGGCGGTGATATTGATCGCCAGCGTGTTGAACAGCACTTCTCCGGCCGCGATGTCGATGCGCGCCGCACGGCCCAAGGGGCCGCCGCCATCATGCTCCTCATCGCCGTACGGAATGCCGCCGTTTTCCCAAGCCGCGAACAGCGTCATGCTGGATTCATCGAACGCAATTCCTTCGGGATCGGCGCCCAGCACATCGTTGATTCCCGGATAGTATTCTTCGGCGACCAGATTGCGTGCGCCGCCGAGCGCGCCGCGAGCCTCGAGACTGCCCGCGGATCGATCATAGACCTGCGCTGTCGACAGCCCCATTTCGAAGTTGATGATGTCGTTCAACTGAGCGTCGGTCGGGACCACGGCGCCTTGTGCATGGGTCGAAACCGCATCCTTCGCCTGCTGCATCAGGTCGGCGTGCAGGTTGGCAGCAATGGTTTGCACATTATTCAGCGGTGACGTCGCGGGAGATTCGCGTCCGTCCCACATCATCGTGCTCAAGAATCGAAGGTTGGTGCTCGGCAGGGGCCGCCTGTAGGTCGACAGGATCAAGCGTCCGCTGGAGTCGGATACCAAAGCGCACCCATAAGGATCATGGACGGCGGTCACGGTGAATTGAGCATTGCCCGGCACGGCCAATGCGATGCGTATGAGCCCATGCGACAGCAGCAGGCTATGCGCCGCCTCGCTGGAGGTCGTGGCATTCGCGCAATTCGCGCCATCGACCGCATTGAACAGTGGGTCGCTGCCACGAGTCTGCTGAAAGCGCTGTCGAATCTGCGGCGGAGAGATGCTCATGGCTTGATCCGCGAGATGACACGTCGAGCAGGAGCGGCCGTTGGTACCGAGGCTTTGAAAGAATGCGCCATGGGTGTTGGTACGGCCGTTGACGTTAAAAGTCTCGATAGCGCCGGTCGCATCGGCGGAGATATCGGCTTTACCGGGCTCGAGCGCGCCCGCTGCCGTTGCGGCACATGCGGCGGCCAGAAACGCAGCGTGGAATCCCCAAGACCTAGGCTTGTTCATTTTTCGTACTCCCATACGCTCACGGAAAGAGTCGTTACGACTAGATAGATCGGAAAGCACGGGGAAAAGGTGACATTCCATTGCGCGAAAGCAGCCAATAGGTATGCTTTATGTTAACTCTCTGACGCAAAGTACTTGACGACGCACGGTTTACTCCGCTAGGGTCGATGCGTGGGTAACACGACAGTACGCCTCGATTCACACGCCGCCGCAACGCTGCGCTACATCCGATCCTCGATGGAGGGAGCTGTTGTACTGGCTGTTCCCGGTTCCGCCGGCATAGTCTTGGGGACGATCGGCCTGCTGGCAGCGGCGCTCTGTTTTGCGCCGGGCTTGCGCAAGTACTGGCTGGGCATTTGGTTGGGAGCCGCCCTGATCGGCGCAGTCGTGGGCAGTATCTTGATCGTACGCGAGTCGTCGCTGCGGGACTTGCGCCTGGCCGGCACGCCTCTTCTGAAATTCGCGCTGTGCCTGTCGCCTTCACTGGGCGCCGGCCTGGTCATGACAGCAGTGCATTGGTTCGCCGGCAACCTGCACGCCATCCCCGGCACCTGGCTGCTGCTCTACGGCTGCGCCCTGGTCGCCGCCAGTGCCGCGACGATACGGATCATCGCGACTCTGGGCGTCCTGTTCATCCTGTTCGGCCTGCTGGCGCTGCTGCTCGCGGATGACTTGCAAGTATTGATGCTTGGCGCCGGATTCGGCGGTCTACACCTGGTCTTTGGCTTTCTGATCCGACGCATGAGCCATGGCCGCGAAGCCTAACTCGCGCGCCGCGATTCCGGCGGCGCACAAACGCACCAAGCTCGCCGCCGTGCCTGCCCCGCCGCGCGACAACAGCGATGCGACGTTCGATCGGCTGGTATACGAGCGCGTGAGGTTGGGAATCATGAGCGCTCTCGCCGTGCGTGACGAACTGACATTCAATGAGCTCAAGTCCCTGTTCGATGTCAGTGACGGCAACCTGAGCGCTCACGCCCGCAAGCTCGAAGAAGCGAAATATCTGACCTGCACGAAAACCTTCGAGCAGCGCCGCCCAAGAACTGTCTATCGACTGACGGCGTTGGGGAAAAGCGCCCTGAATCGATACCTCGATCACGTCGAAGCGGTGATCAAGGCAACCCGCGGCACGTAATTTTCTTGGCTATTTAACTTTGTAATACAGAGTACTCCAACATGCACATCGCAATCATCATGGATGGCAACGGGCGCTGGGCAGCGCAACGCGGCCTGCCGCGCACTGCCGGCCACCGTGCCGGGGCCAAGGCGGTCGATAAGGTTGTCGAAGCCGCGGCGAGGCATGGCATCGGCACGCTGAGTCTGTACGCATTCTCCGCTGATAACTGGCGCAGGCCGCAAGCCGAGGTCGGTGCGCTGTTCACGCTACTACGCCGATACTTGCTTGCGCAGACACCGCGGTGCTTGGAGAGGTCAATACGGATCAATGTCGTGGGGCGAAGGGATCGCTTGGCACCTAAGGTGCTTCGCACCATCGAGCATAGCGAGCGAGCGACCGCCCAGTGCTCCGGATTGAGACTGCGCATCGCGGTCGACTACTCGTCGCAGCATTCTTTGCTCGAGAGCTGCCGGCGCATGGCGCTCGAGACCGGCATCGACCGTTCACGCTTCAGGGAGCTTCTTGCCGGCGTCGATCATTCGACGGCGGTAACGCCCGACGTGGACCTTTTGATCCGCACCGGCGGCGAGAAACGATTGAGCGACTTTTTGTTGTGGGAATGTGCGTACGCCGAGCTGCACTTTGTCGATAGCTTCTGGCCGGACTTCGATGAGCTCGCCTTCAAGCAGGCGCTCGATGAGTACGCCAGACGCGAGCGGCGATTTGGGCAGGTCGGCGCCTCAGCCCCGGCTGCAGCACGCGTGAACCATGGATAAACAGCCATCGGACATGCTCGTCGCACCGCGCCTGGATCCGGCATTTCGGCGGCGGCCGATCAAACCTCGCTACGCGCTGCTGATCAATCCGTTCTACCGGAAAGATCCGCGCGCCAGTTATAGCAAGCACGTGCTCACGCCGACCTTGGCCCTCACCAGCATTGCGGGAGCGACTCCGATTCATTGGGGAGTTCGCTACTGGGATGAAAACCTGCTTCAAGGGACACCGCCGCGCGACCCGCTTCCCCAGGTGGTCGGCATCACCGTTCATCTCACCTTTGCCCGAAGGGCGTACGAATTGGCCGCCTGGTACCGGGCACAGGGATCGCTGGTCATTCTCGGCGGCCTGCATGTGCTGTCCTGCCCTGATGAAGCGCTGCTGCATGCGGACGCCATCGCAATCGGCGACGGCGTTCAAGTGTGGCCAAGAATACTCAGCGACATCGAGTCGGCCCGCTTGCAGACCCGCTACCAAGCCGACTTCTCGCGTCCCTACGCGCTCGACCCGCCCGCGCGGCGGGCCATACTTCCGCGCGCCTCTTTCCTGACCACGACCAGCGTGATCGCGACTCGCGGCTGCCACAATCGCTGCGGCTTTTGTTATCTCTCGACTGAAGGCTTGCACATGCCTTACAGAATGCGCAAGGTCGAACAAGTCGTCGCTGAAATCACCGCCGACAACCAACCCTATGCGGTATTCGTCGACAACAATTTGGGCTCGCGGCCCGGCTACTTACGCGAGCTTTGCGCGGCATTGCAGCCGCTCAAAATCATTTGGAGCGCCGCCGTCACCATCGACATTACGGACGATGTCACATTGGTCCGCGATATGGCTCTTGCCGGCTGCACCGGCGTGTTTGTCGGCTTTGAATCGTTGAACGAAGACAATCTGTCGGACTCTCGAAAACGCACGCCGGCTCCGCAGGATTACGCGCGAAGAGTGGCGACATTGCATCGTTACGGCATTCAGGTCAATGGCAGCTTCGTTCTCGGCTTCGACCACGATGGGCCGGACGTATTCGAGCGAACCGTTGCATGGATCGAAACCAACAGGCTTGAGTGCGCGACATTCCACATTCTGACTCCGTATCCGGGAACGCCTTTGTTTCGCAGGCTCGAGTCCGAAGGCCGGATCCTGCACCGCGATTGGGATAAATTCGATACGGCGCACGTCGTCTTCAAACCCAAACTCATGAGCTGCGAGCAGCTCGAGCGCGGCTATGCGTGGTGCTATGAAAAACTATTCTCGCATCGCTCCATCTGGAAGCGCCGACCCACTGACCGTGACGCCATTCTCGCGTACATGGCGATGAGCTATCTATACAAGCGCTCCAATCGATTCTGGCACCTGTTGATCAAGTACCGGCTGACCGGCGCGGTGTGGAAGCCTTTGATCGAGCACTCGCGGCGGCGGCACCTGAAACTGCGCGCGCGATTGGAGCATGGGTCCGCGAGGGCAAGTCAATGCGTCAGCGCCGGAGTCTAGGGAACGCGTATCGCGGAAAACGCGTCTTTGACTCCTTGTCAAACGCCTAGAGGCGCCCCAAATAAGCTATTCTCGGCTTACTTGCTGGAGACGCCTATGAACGGACGACGGCATTTGACGTTTGGGCTCGTACCTGTGGCCTGGGCCGCATGTCTCTCGCTCGCCGCGCATGCCGACAATTTTGGCGGGGTCCGCTATTACAGGCAGCGCGACCAATTGGTCGTCACCATGATTTACCGCGGCACCAACCCCAACCATAAGTTCTCCCTAAAATGGGGAGAGTGCCAGCCCAATCAGGACGGCGGCCTGCCCGGGGTAACGGGCGAGATCTTGGACGATCAATTTGACGATCGAGAAGAGCGGGACTTCAAGAAAAACGCGCGCTTCAGCCTGGCGGGATTACCCTGCCCTCGCCCGGTAAACGTAACTTTGAGAACCGCGCCGCGCTTCTTCTACACACTGACGATCCCAGGCTAGGCGATCGCCGTATCGGGGCGCCATGCGTGTGCTGCTGGTTGAAGACGACGCCATGATTGCGCAGGGCCTGCAAACGGCGCTTCGCCAGGGCGGTTTCGCTGTCGATTGGATGCGCGACGGTAAGAGTGCGGCCGGCGCATTGCAATCCCCGGTGTTTGACGTGGTGCTGCTCGATCTTGGGTTGCCGCATCGCGATGGCATCGATGTGCTACTCGAGCTGCGCAAGCGCGGCGATACCACGCCGGTCATTATTCTCACGGCGCGCGATGAGAAGCAGCAGCGTATCGCGGGATTGGATGCGGGCGCCGACGACTACATCGTCAAGCCTTTCGACCTTGATGAGGTCATGGCCCGAATGCGCTCGGTGCTGCGCCGGGCTGCGGGACGCGGTGATCCCGCCATTCAGCACGGCGAACTGCGACTCGACCCTGTTGCGCACACCGTTGAACGCAGTGGAGTTCCGGTAAGCGTGTCGGCGCACGAGTTCTCGGTCTTGGAAGCGCTGTTGCAGCGCCCCGGAGCTGTGCTGTCGCGGGCGCAGCTGGAAGATCGCTTATACGGATGGGACGAGCAGATCGGCAGCAATGCCATCGAGGTTTACGTTCACGGCTTGCGCCGCAAGCTCGGAAGCGAGGCGATCCGGACGTTGCGCGGCGTCGGCTACTTCGTTCCAAAATCATGAGGTCGATACGCGCACGGCTGCTGATTGCGCTGATGATCCTCGTGGCGCTGATCTCGCTGCTTGCGGCGGGAGTCACCTATCGCCGGGTGCTGAGCGAGACCTCGACGCTGTTCGACTATCAGCTTCGGCAAATGGCACTGTCGCTGCGGTCCCAGATCTCGCTGGCGCCGCGGATCGAGGTGCCGCCCGATCAAAGCGATACCGATTTCGTCGTGCAAATCTGGGATGTGTTCGGCGCGCGAACTTATCTGTCGCGGCCGGGTTTGCCCATGATCAACCAGACGGTCTTGGGCTATGCGGATCTGTCTCTGCGCGGGGAAGCATGGCGGGCCTATGGGCTGCAAACCGCGGATGGGGTGATTCAAATCGCACAACCCGTGCGAGTTCGCGAGGGCCTGGCACGCGCCGCCGCCGAACGGGTCGTCGTACCGCTGGTACTGCTGCTGCCGATCATGATCGGCGCCGTCGCATGGATCGTCAGCCGCGGTATGCTGCCGTTGCGCTTCGTCACCACCGAGGTGCAGCGCCGCGATGTGCGAAGCTTGGCGCCGCTCAACGCGCACAACCTGCCGCTGGAAATCGAACCGCTGGTCAGCGAACTGAACCGGCTCTTGGAGCGATTGCAGCGCGCATTCTCGGTGCAGCGCGCCTTTATCTCCGATGCCGCGCACGAGCTGCGCTCGCCGCTGACGGCACTGCGCTTGCAGCTGCAATTGCTCGACCGCGCTCCTGATGAGGCGGCGCGCATCGAGGCGCGCAGCCGCTTAGGCGCGGCGGTCGAGCGTGCCATCCACTTGGTTGAGCAGCTGCTGGCGCTGGCTCGCAGCGAACCCCAGGACGCGAGCCCGGATTTCGATGCGGTGGATCTGTCGGTGGCGGCCGCCGAGGGCATCGGGGATGCGCACGAATTGGCGATGTCGCGCCACATTGATTTGAGTCTTGATGCGATGCCGAACCTCCTTGTCCGCGGTGATCGAGAGGCACTGCGCGTGCTGGTGCGAAACCTGGTCGACAATGCCGCGCGCTATACGCCACCGCACGGATCGGTCCAAGTGCGTTCCCGCTCAACGCCGGGTGAAGCCGTGCTCGAAGTGACCGACACCGGCCCCGGGATCGCGCCGGCGGATCGGGAACGCGTATTCGATCGCTTTTATCGCCGCGCCGCAGCGCAGGAAACCGGTACCGGCCTCGGACTGGCCATCGTCAAGGCGATCGCCGAGCGCCATGGCGCACGCGTCGTCCTCGGCGAAGCGCCCGGCGGCGGCTTGCGCGCCACCGTCAGCTTCCCAAAGGCTGCCTCTTAAGACTGCCTTAAGCGAAGCATGTGAATCTGCCGTCGGAGCCGTTGCTCCAATGGCATTTACTTTAGGAGATCACATGCAACTTCGCACCAGGACGCTGGTATGGTCGGCAGCAGGCCTGCTTGCCGTCGGTACCGCCACGGGCCTATCCGCCCAAGCTCTATTGCAGGCCACCGCCTCGCCGACCGTAGCGGGCGCGATCGGCGATTCTGTTCGCGCCGCGGCGCAGCCCATCCCCATGATCACGGCGCCGAACTATCGCGCAATTGTGGCGCGCAATCAGGCTGCCGTCGTCGGCATCACGACCGCAGGTCCAATCACCACATCCGCACCCCAAGCGTTCGGCTTTGGCGGCCCCGATGGAGATGAGCGCAATCCTCTCGGACAGTTCTTTCGCGGATTGCCGATGCCCCGGCATCACGGCATGCAGCACGCTCAAGGCTCTGGATTTCTCATTTCCGCAGACGGACTCGTGCTGACCAACGCGCATGTCGTGGACGGCGCAAAGGAAGTCACGGTCAAACTCTCGGATCATCGCGAATACAAGGCGAAGGTCTTGGGCGCGGATCGCAGCAGCGATATCGCGGTGCTGAAGATCGACGGCCGCGACCTGCCCACCGTTACCTTGGGAGATTCGGACCAATTGGGTGTCGGCGATTATGTCCTCGCCATCGGCGAACCTTTCGGCCTGGAGGAAACTGCGACGGCCGGGATCGTCAGTGCGAAGGGCCGTTCGCTGCCGGGCGATGGCTATGTGCCGTTCATTCAAACCGATGCGGCGGTGAACCCGGGCAATTCCGGCGGGCCGCTGTTCGATGCCAACGGTTCCGTGGTCGGCATCAACGCCCAGATCTACAGCAATTCCGGCGGCTTTCAGGGCGTGTCTTTCGCGATCCCCATCAATCTGGCGGTGCAGGTCAAGGACCAAATCGTGAAGACCGGCAAAGTTGCCCATGCACGATTGGGGGTCGAGGTGCAGCCTCTGAATCAATCGCTTGCTGAGTCCTTCAAATTAAAGACGCCGAATGGTGCGCTGGTGGCACAAGTCACACCTGACAGTGCGGCGGAGAAGGCCGGCATCAAAGTCGGCGATGTGATCCTCAAGTTCAACGGCGCGCCGGTCCTCGATGCAGGTCAGCTATCTCAGCGCGTCGGCGTCATGACTCCCGGCGACAAGGCTTCGCTCGAGATTTGGCGCGACGGCAAGTCCCTGTCATTGACTGCCACCATCGGCAATGCAGCAGCGATGGCTTCCTCCGACGATGCCTCAGGTGATTCGGCACCGGCCAAATTGGGCTTGGCGCTGCGGCCCTTGAGCGCCGAGGAGCGCCGGCAAACCGGCGTGCCCGGGGGTCTGGTGGTCGAAGATGCTCAAGGCCGCGCGGCCGAAGCCGGCATCCAGCCCGGAGACGTGGTGCTGTCGGTGGATGGCACTCCTGTGCAGAGCGTCGCGCAACTGCGCAAGATGGTGCAAGAGCACGATAAGCAGATTGCGTTGCTCATACAGCGCGGCGATGCTCGACTCTTCGTTCCTGTGACGCTCGGCTAGCGTGTGTCGGTCTCGCCGGTACGCCTCGCGCGTACCGGCGAATCGCTGCTGACAGAAGCGTCGCGCCGTTTAAAAGCGGTAGGCACGAACCCGCCTTGTATTTTGGCCTTTTAGCTTCAAGTATGATGGTTTGCGGCATCGTTCAAAGGAGCGGCAAATGGCGACGGGTTGGGCAAAAGAAGGCGCGGTACAGGAGCAGATTGACGCAACCGTCAAGGATGCGATCAGCCTTGCGAAAAGCCGATTGCCGCAGGGACCTTCTTTGAGCCACTGCGCCGAGTGCGGGGCGGAGATTCCGCAGGCCCGCCGCGATGCGGTGCCCGGCGTTCGGTTATGCCTTTCCTGCCAGGATACCCATGACCGTGAGGATGTGCGCTCGGCCGGATATAACCGTCGCGGCAGCAAGGATAGCCAGCTTCGCTGACAGAACCGCGCGTTGACTGCCCCAAATCGCCGGTGGGCCGCGCTACGCTTTTGACTTGCGTCCGATGGGCGGTACCCATCGCTGAAGGCCTTTTCTTTTTTCCAGGTCCGGATCGTTCGGCCCCAAGAATTCCATCAAGGCTGTGCCGCTCAGAGCATTCTCCGCGACAACCTTGAGTGCCACGAGCGTCGGGGTTGCCAGTATGACACCCGCGATGCCCCAGAAAAGACCCCCGAACCATAGGCCCAGGAAGATCAGCAAAGGGTTGACCTCGAGCCGCCGGCCGACGAACAGCGGCTGGATGATCTGCCCCTCCACGCCTGCTAAAGCCACATAACTCGCCGCTACGGCGGCAACTTGGCCCAGCCTGTCAAAGGTCACCACCGCCACGAGCGTCACGATGATGAGCGTCGTCGCGGGACCGGCATAGGGGATGAAATTCAGCGTCGCGGCAATGATGCCCCACAAATAAGGCGTCGGCATGCCCAAGAGCATCATGACGCCGGTGGTCGCAAGCCCGAGGCCCACATTGATAATGGTGGTCGTAACGTAGAATCTGCCGACCTCTTTGCGGACCTTCTCGATCACGTCGAGGACGTGTGCCGCGTTCAGGTCGTCGACGAATGCGGCCGTCATGCGTGCACACATGGGCGGTCCCCCAGCCAACAAAAATAGCGTGACGATGCCGAAGGTCAATACGCTCACCATGACGCCGCGAGTCGCGTCGAGAATAAGAACCGGCGAGTCCTCCACCTTGGCAACGATAGGTGCGGCGGCGGGCGCTGTGGCATTCGCAGCGCCGGCAATATTGCCGGCGCTGGCGCGAATCTCCTCGACGCGATTCATGAACTTCGCCGCCGGCAGCAATTTGCGCTTGATGGTTTTCATCGTGGCGGGCGCCGTTGAATACCATTGCTGCACCGGGGCCCACATCCCATCGACCAGCCCGGCGGTTGCCGCCAGGAAGAGGATCAAGATTACGGTTGCGCTCAGGCTCCGCGGGATTCGAAACTTAAACAGCATTTCCACGGGTCCGGAAAGAATCAGCGCCGCGAGCAGCGCCAGGGCAATGGGAATAAATGCCTGATGGGCGACATATAGAAGCAATCCGAAGGCGCTCAGTGTCAACAACTTAGCGGCCGTAAATTGCCGGACGTGCATTGCAGCAGGGTTCGGTCGATCGGCGGACGGTGTGTCGTTCAATGTTCTATTCCGTGCCTGGCGATGCGCGAGTTGCGCTGCCGCCGGGCGGTTAAGAGAACCGGGCAGAGGCGATGGTACCGCAAATGCGGCACACCGCTCGCCTGGGCGGCTTTGCGCAGGCACTCATGCATCGCAGCGACATACCGGTCGTACTAATGTACTATGGTATATATGTACCATTTCTGAGGGATGCTGCGCAAATATGCTGGAAATCGAGAGAGTTCAAACCGGAATCAGGATGGAAAAGCGGCTTCTGAAGGTTTTGAAAGCCTTGGCCGAACTGAAAGATCTGTCGCTCGGGGATTTGCTCGAGGGTATCGTGCTGCACGCCTTTGAAGGCAAGACCGCTTTTTCCAAGGAAACTCTGGGGCAGATCGTCGAGCTGAGAAAGATCTACCACATGCCGCTTCGCGCCGCCAACAGTCACAAGCTGAAGGACAAAGGCGCATGAGCGCGGCGATGAGTCATCGAGGAGCCGTGCACACGCGTGAGCAGTTTGAATTCATCGCGGACGCGCCTCTCGATGTCGCGTGGCCGCTGTTTGGAGCGGACGCAGAGCGGGCCTGGGCTCCGGACTGGGACCCCGCCTTCATCTGGCCGGCAACGGCAACCGATGAAGAGGGCATGGTATTCAAGGTGGTCCAGGGAGACCGCACGGCAGTGTGGGTCAATACCGGCCTTGACCGGCTAGCGAACCGAATACAGTACGTCTACGTCATACCCGATCTCGTGGTCACCGTGATAACGCTCAGGCTGAGGCGGTCGGGGCCGGCGACTCATGTCGTGGTGACTTACGAGCGTACGGCGCTTGCCGATGCCGCCGGTGAAGCAAATGGCTGCGCGCGACAAAATAGCGGGTCCGGAATGGGCACGGCAAATCAACCATTACCTCCGCGACGCCGGCCTTGGCCGATGATCCCGCGCGCCGCAGCGCATGGCCAACCTATCCGACCATGTCCTCCAACTCGGTGCCGCGCGTTTCGTGGACCATCTTGAGCACGAACAGAATCGAAATGAATGCACAGGCGGTGTAGAAACCATACGTAATGGGCAGCCCTATGAATTTGGCCAGCCAGGGAAAGCTCACGCTGATCAGGAAATTTGCGGTCCACTGCGCGGCACCGCTGACGGCAAGTCCGGAGCCGCGAATTTGATTGGGAAACATCTCCCCCAGCATCACCCACATGACCGGACCCCAGCTCCCGTTGAAAAATACCACGTACAGGTTGGCGCTGATCAGCGCAAGCACGCCCACCTTGGGCGCCAAATGCAGCGTGTTGTTGGTCAAATCACCCGTTGCAAACGCAATGGTCAAAATCCCGAGCGTCACAGCCATTCCAATCGAACCGATCAACAGCAGTGGTTTTCGCCCGATACGGTCTATCACGAAAATCGCCACCAGACACGCCGCAATGGAAAGCGATCCGCTCAGGATATTGATTTTGAGCGAATCCGCTTCGCTGAATCCAACCGCCTGCCACAGCACCGCGCCGTAGTAGAAGACTACATTGATGCCCACGAGCTGCTGGAAGGTTGCCAGGCCGATTCCAACCCAGACGATGCTCCGTAGGCGCCCGGTCTTGCGATCGATGAGGTCGGAGAGGCGCGGAGTGTGGTCGGCGGCCAGTGAACCGCGAATTTCCAGGGATTTTGTTGCCGCGGTGGCGGCCCCGAATAGCCGCGTCAACACCCCCTTGGCTTCATCATGGCGGCCGCGAGCCACCAAATAACGCGGACTCTCCGGGATGAAAAGCAATGTCAGTAGAAACACGCTCGCGGGGATGATCTGCATCCAGAACATCCAGCGCCAGGCCGCATACCCGAGCCAAAGCACTTCGGTGGATCTTCCAGCGCTATGCGCCAGGAAATAATTGCCGAGAAAGGCGCCGGTCAGTCCCGCGATGATCATTACCTGTTGCACGCTCGAGAGGCGGCCACGCATGCTCGCCGGCGTCACTTCACTGATGTAGGCGGGCGACAGGACGCTGGCCGCGCCCACACCGACGCCTGCGGCAAACCGGGCAATGATCATCATCAGTGCGGAGCTCGCTGCCCCGGCCGCCAGCGCGCTGACGATGAAGAGCATTGCCGCAGCCAGCATGACTCGGCGGCGGCCCCATCGATCGGCGGAGCGGCCCGCCGCAAACGCGCCGACCGCGCAACCGGGCAGCAAGGCACTGACCGTGATGCCGAGCCAGGCCTCGCTCAAATGAAACGTGGTCCTCAGTCCATCCTGTGTTCCGTTGATCACACCGCTGTCGTAACCAAACATGAAGCCGCCAATGGTGGCGACGCCGACGATGGCGGATATCAACGGCAGATTGATGCTCGCGTTGTTGTTTTCGCTCAATCCATTCTCCCCTTTTGAGCGTGCGCTCCGGCGCCCTGCCCGCAAAATTTATGTTCTTATCGCCTCAATCCACCTAAATCCAGGCCGGGATGATAACGCAACCGCGCCCACATCGCCCGCGGCGATGATGACCTGGAGAGTAGCAAACATGTATCAGAGGGGTTTACCATTCACTCACACCAGGAGAATTGCATGAAACACTTGCTTCGGGCCTTGGCGGTCCTGCCCTTCCTCGTCGGGCCGGTGGGCGCAGCCGGCGCCGACCGTTACCAGGACACGATTTCGGTGTTTAAGAATGCCGGCGCGAGCGGCACGTTCTTCTCGAGGAGCTACGCCTACGCGGTTTTCCCGACGGTCGGATCGGGCGCTCTCGGTGTGGGCGGCGCCTATGGCAAGGGACGAGTTTATGTACACGGCGTCCACACGGGAAACGCGACGATGGGCCAAGTAAGCGTGGGCTTCCAGCTCGGCGGCAAGGCGTATAGTCAGATCATCTTTTTCGAAGACAAGCGCGCGCTGGATGAGTTTGAATCCGGAAACTTCGAATTCGGCGCCGATGCGAGCGCAATCGCGGTCACGGCGAGCGCCAACGCAGGTGCGGCGACCAACGGCGCGAGCTCGGGGATCAGCGTCGGACAAAATGACGCCACGACGCGCGGCCGCACCTACGAGAAAGGCATGGCGGTATTTACGGTCGCCAAAGGCGGCCTCATGTACTCGGTTTCAATTGCGGGTCAGAAATTTTCCTATTCTCCACGCGGCTCAGACTAGCTGAGCTTGGCAAGATGCAGGCGCGGTCTATGGCAAAACGGCCCGCGGAAAAATAAGGGGAAGCATATGAAAGGCGTTTTGCTCGCGGCTGCATCCACCGTGTTGTTGGCGTCGGCAGCGTTCGCACAGTCGGTGCCCGAAATCGCATTCGACTCCGCGCCGGACTTCCTCAAGCTTCCGGACGGAATTTATTTCGGTGAAGTGTCGGGAATCGCCGTCAATTCCAAGAAACATGTGTTCGTGCTGTCGCGAGGCAACAGCAACGGCCCGGCGTATGGCGCGGCCGCCGCTCAACTGCTGGAATTCGATGCCGGCGGCAAGTTCGTGCGAGAAATCGGCAAGAACCTGTATGCATGGTCGTTCGCGCATGCCGTGCGCGTGGACCGGTACGACAACATCTGGGTTGCCGACAAAGGTTCGGACGTGGTGGTGAGATTTGACCCTCAGGGCCGAATAACGCGGGTATTCGGGCGCAAGCCCGAAGCGTCGGATGAGAGCGCTCATCCGTTGGAGCATCCGAAACCGCCCTTGCCGCCGATCGACGGCATGTTCCGGCAGGTCACGGACATGACTTGGGATTCGAGCGACAATCTCTACATCAGCGATGGCTACATCAATTCGCGCGTGGCCAAGTACGACAAGGATGGTGCCTGGATAGGCTCTTGGGGCGAACCCGGTTCCGGCCCTGGTCAATTCAATACTCTGCACTCCATCGCCAGTGATTCGCAAAATCGCATCTATGTGGCGGATCGGGGCAATGTACGTATCCAAGTGCTCGACACGTCGGGCAAGCTGCTGAACACCATCAAGATCGATGTGCCCGCGCCCCCCAACAGCCCTGTGGCGATCGGCAATCGGCCGTCTGAAGCCAGCCCGGGAAACATGCACCCAGGCTCACCCTGGGCGCTGTGCATCACGCCGGGACCCGTGCAGTATCTATACGTATCTGACGGCTATCCAGGCAGGATCTACAAATTGTCGCTGGACGGCAAGGTCTTGGGATGGCTGGGCGGATCGGGCAAGACTCTGAAGAAATTCGGCTGGGTCCATGAAATCGCATGCCCGTCGGAAAATGAAATCTACGTCGCCGAACTTTTGAACTGGCGCGCGCAAAAACTCACGCTGCATCCGTAAAGGGCGGCGCGCCCGTAAGTGGCCGCGCCCGTATGGGAAAGTTACGCGCGCGGCTCCATGTGCGACAGCAGTTCAAGCAGCGCGTTCGCGTCGACGGGTTTGACCAGATGAAAGTCGAATCCCGATTCGCGGGTCCGGCGCACCTCGCCCTCGGCTCCCCATCCGGTCAACGCGATGAGCGTAGCGGGCGCCATGTCCGGGTCGTGGCGCAGCCGGCGGGCAATTTCATGCCCGTCCATTTCCGGTAGGCCGATATCACAAATGACCACATCGGGTCTGAAGTCTCGGGCGCTGTCGAGTGCCGCAACGCCACTGTATGCCACGCGGGTCTCGAAACCCTCCAAGTCGAGCAGCATCTTCAGTACGTCTGCGACGTCGGGAATATCGTCGACCACCAGAACACGCAGGCCTGCGCACTTCGGTTGCTCGCGGCCGCCCGCCTCGTGACCTTCCGGCGACAATTCCGCCGCGGCGATGACGGGTATGCGCACGGTGAATGTACTGCCGTGGCCGAGGCCCTCACTCTCGGCGGTAACGTTGCCGCCATGCAGCTCGGTCAGGCGGCGCACGAGCGAGAGTCCGATTCCGAGACCGCCTTGTGATCGGTCGAGCGTCCGATTGACCTGTGTGAACATATCAAAGACTTCGTTGAGCATTTCAGGCGGAATTCCAACGCCGTTGTCCCGGACCCGCACAATGGCATGAGTTTCGTCGCGCGATAGGCTGAGTCTCAGCTTCCCGCCTTCAGCGGTGTATTTGGCAGCGTTGTTGAGCAAGTTACTGATGACTTGCGATAGCCTGGACGCGTCGCCATCGACCCAGACCGGCCCAACCGGCAGCTCGGCGGTGAAATCATGCTGCCCCGCGGCTATGAAAGGCTGGCTCGCTTCGATCGCCAACTCGGCAATCGCCCGCAGGTCAACGCGGTTGCGTTGAAGAACCACCTTGCCACTGGAGATGCGCGACACGTCGAGCAGGTCATCGATGAGCCGCACCATCTGCGAAAGCTGGCGCTCCATGATTGCCCTGATCACTGTCCCGGCGGCGCCCTCGCCGCCGGGCCGGGCAAGCGCCTGCAGGCCGGTGCGGATGGGCGCCAGCGGATTGCGAAGCTCGTGCGCCAAGGTCGCCAAAAACTCGTCCTTGCGCCGGTCCGCGTTCTTGCGTTCGGTGGCGTCCAGGGCAACGATCACTGCCCGCACCTGCCGGTCCCGCAGGCCATTGAGCACGACGTGATGCCGCTGACTGACCCATTTGACGCGACCATCGGGCCAAATGACGCGATAATCAATAGCGGCGGGGTCGCTGCAGGCGGAATCTGCAGGGCGCAGAAGCCGGCGCGACACCTCTTCACGATCGTCGGGATGAACAGCCTCTAGAAACTCCGCGCGAGACAAAGTCCGTGCGCCCTCCCCCACACCGAACAACTCCACTGCCTCTGCGCTGAGATGCACTTGTTGCATCGCGTAGTCGACTTCAGCCAAGGCAAGGCCCGCCACTTGAACTCCCAAAGCCATCCGTTCAGCCGATTCACGCAGCGCCGCGTCAGCCTCCTGCAATGAATTCAATTGATCGCGAATTTGATACTGGCGCGACCGTCCCCGAATGGCCGCCTCGACGGCGCTGACCAATGCTCGACCGGAAGTGGGCCGGTCAAGCACGGTGAGATTCGTTAGTTTCCCAAAACGGCGTTTGTCGGAGGGCAAGCGCATATCCGGTTTACTCAACAGGATGACGGGCAAATCGGACCACTGCGGCTGGTGATCGAGAGCGTCCATCACCGAGTTCAACCCAGGATCGGCGACGGCCGCATCGGTCAATACGACCGCCCCAATGGAATTGTTCAATTGCGCGGCGAGGATTCTCGCGTTTCCGACCACGGCGCAGTCGAGTCCCACATTTCTCAGCAGCGCGCGCGTCACATCGCCGTCCCGGCGCGTGGGCGGCAGCACCAACACCTTGCGTTCTTGATTCTCGAGGACCTGAATGGACATGCCTACACCCTCGCCCCACCGTTGGCGCCGCGGCCCGCCGACTGCACCTCGACGGGAACTCCGGTCAATACGCCGCGAAGCTGCAGAAGCGGCTTGCTCAAATGTATACCCCGACCGTCAAACGAGAGTTCGCGAATCGACTCCTCATGCGAACCCGTGCGCTTCTTGAGTACGGAAATGGCCTTCTTGACCTGTCCTGCGTGCTCGAAGAATCTGAGCATGATCACCGAATCAGCCAGGTAACTTGCGTCGACCGGTGACTGCATGGATGAGCCCATCATGCCGTTTTGCGCCACGACGATGAAAGTTGCGACGCCGCGATTGCTCAAGTAAGCGAGCAATTCATGCAGTTGGACGGTGAGAAATCCGTCAGCGGGCATCGCGTTCAAGTAGCCGTTGAGGCTGTCGATCACAACGACACGTGCATTATTTCTCTCGACGCTTTCGCGCACCATGTTGGCAAATTGTCCCGGCGAGATTTCCGCCGGATCAATCTGCTGCACCTGAATCTGTCCCGCCCCCGTTCCCTCATCGATGATGAGTCCCAGTCCGCGCGAGCGTACCAACATCGCGGCGATCGTTTCCTCAAAGGCAAAGATCGCGCCATGGTCGCCGCCCGCCGCTGCCGCTATGGTGTACTGGAGCGCGATGCTCGACTTGCCGCTGCCGGGCGGCCCAACCAGCAAAGTGCTGGTCCCGCGTTCGATGCCCCCGCCCAGAAGCGCGTCCAGATCGGTAACACGGCTTTCGATGAACTGCCGGCCGATTGAGTCCGCATGTTCACCCGCCGCCAAGCGCGGGAAAACCGTCAGTCCGCCTTTGCGCACCACGAAATCGTGGAATCCGCTCGCAAAGTCGCTGCCGCGGAATTTGAGAATCTGCATTTCGCGCCGTGCGCGCCCGTAGGTGGGAGATTTGTAGTCGAGTGAAATAACCCCATGAGCGATGCTTTGCAGCTGTAAATCCGCAGCCTCTGTGGTTCGATCGTCCAGCATCAGCACGGTGCAGTCGCGGCCGACCAGAAATTGCTTGAAGGCAAGGATCTGGCGCCGGTAGCGCAGCGAACTTTGGGCGAGAAGCCGCAGTTCGGAGAGCGAATCGAATACCAGGCGCCGTGGATTGACACGTTCGATGGCCTCGAGAACCTTGCGTGTCGTCTCGGTCAGATCAATCTCGGAGGGATGGAACATCGTGAGCTGGTTTTCGCCGTCGAATTCGCTCTCATCGGCTATCAATTCGGCAATCTCTATTCCCGACAGCGACCATCCATGGGAATGGGCGCCGGCTTTGAGCTCCTCGGCGGTTTCTGAAAGCGTCACGTAAAGAGAGCGTTCTCCGGCGCGTACACCCTCCTGGAGAAAATGCAGCGCAAGCGTGGTCTTGCCCGCGCCGGGATTGCCGTCGATGAGATACAGCCTTGCCGGGATCAATCCGCCATGCAAAATTTCGTCGAGGCCTGCGACCCCGATTTTTGACCGTGATGATCCTTGCAACGACATGGCAGATTCCTACGCAATGCACTATCGGCATTTTTCCCTAATAGTGGCAAAAGCCATGGGTAATTTCCGTCCCTTTCAGAGCCGGAATAGTCCTACGCAATCGCCGCCCTGCGACAACGGAATTACCCTTTCCAGCCCAGCCCAGCGATAATCGGCCGTACAGCGCGGTCTCTCGGGTCGGATTCAGCCTACAAGGTGTGTCATGCCGAAACGAATTGATGTTGATTGTGTACCCTCGAACATGGGGTCCGGGTATCCGCAGCCGTTCGACGCCCCCTGTGCGAACCGCGTGCGGCAGCGCCTTGGGCATGCGGCGGAACTCACGGATTTTGGGGTAAATCGGTTGCGTTTGCCTGCGGGCGCTTGGTCCAGCCAGCGACACTGGCATGTGGCGGAAGATGAATTCGTGTTCGTCATTGAGGGCGAAGTCGTGCTGGTCACCGATTCGGGCGAGGAAATCCTCAAGGTTGGCGATTGCGCGGGGTTCAAGGCAGGTGTCAAGGACGGTCATCATTTGCAGAATCGATCATCACGCGATGCGGTCGTGCTGGAGGTCGGATCGCGCAATCCGCAGGACGAGGGTGAGTATTCGGATATCGACATGCGGTTTTCGGATGCCGGCTTCACGCACAAGGATGGGACGCCCTATGAGAAGTAAATCCATGCGCGCCTTCGCACGTTGCGTGATGGTCGCGGGAGTTCTCGCTGTCGCGGTGAGTGGGATTGCCAAGGACAGCCCAGAGTTCGTCCGCATCACGCCTGCGGACCTCAAGTGGCACGATGTCGCCGACGGCCGTGGCGTTCAGCAGGCCACGCTGCTCGGCGATCCCAGCAAGCCGGGAATCTATGTGATTCGCGTCAGATTTCCGCCACACATCATGGATGTTCCACATTGGCATCCCAACGCGCGGTACGTCACCGTGCTCGAGGGAACGTGGTACACGGGCACCGGCGACACCTTCGATTTCGCACGGGCGGTCCCGCTCAAACCCGGCAGCGTCATGCTGCACCCGGCAAGAGCCACTCACTGGGATGGCTCAGGCGGCCCCGACACCGTCATTGTTCAAATCATCGGCGAGGGTCCCGCGACGACCACGCAAGTCGATCCGAGCAAGGCGTTCTGGCTCGACGTGTCCGCCGGCCGCGACCCGCGGTAGGTGCTCTTAAAGGGCGCATGAGCGTCATTCATCCGTCTTGCGATTCCGCCGTTGCGCACAGCGCAAAACCGGTGCCGGCTGCCGCGCACCCAACGATGACGCTTGCGAGCACCATCCTGGCGTCAGGCCTCGCCTTCGTGGATGGATCGGTGGTCAACGTCGCCTTGCCGACCCTGGCGCAGAGCCTCAACGCCGACGCCGGCGCCTTGCAGTGGGTCGTCAACGCCTATCTCCTGCCCTTGAGCGCCCTGCTTCTGCTGGGCGGAGCGGCCGGCGATCACTTCGGGTTTCGCCGGCTCCTGATCATGGGCACCGCGATATTCGCGCTCGCCTCCCTCGGCTGCGCGTTGGCGCCGGGGCTTGCTGCCTTGCTGGCGTGCAGACTGTTTCAAGGCGTCGGCGCCGCGATGCTCATGCCAAACAGTCTTGCCATCCTCGGACAGACGTTTTCAGGTGAATCCAAAGGTCGCGCCATCGGAATTTGGGCGGCGATGGGAGCGGCCATGGGCGCGATTGGGCCGGTGATCGGAGGTTGGCTGATAGACCTGGGAAGTTGGAGGGCCATCTTTCTCCTCAATCTACCCTTGGCCATTGGCGCCATCGTCCTGGCTTGGCGCTTCGTTCCGCGCGACCAGGAAAGAAATAATTTCCCACTCGACACATTCGGCGGCGTGCTCGCCACAGTCGGGCTGGCTGCGCTGACATGGGCGCTCACCATCGGCTCCGGCAGCGGCGGTTGGACTCCCGGGGCCTTGACCGCCGCAGTGTTATCGATCGGACTGTTGCTGTTTTACGTGCGAGTCGAGAAGCGCCGCGGCGACCGCGCGATGATGCCGCTTCAGTTGTTTGCATCCCGAAAATTCGTGGGCCTTACGATTTTCACATTCCTTCTCTACGCCGCGTTGGGCGAACTATTCGTGCTCATCCCCTACCTGTCGATTCGTGCGGCGGGTTACTCTGCAACGGCCGCAGGCGCAGCGCTGCTGCCGTTGCCGTTGATGCTGACGGTGACCTCGCCGATTGCCGGCGCGCTCGCGGGGCGCATCGGTCCGCGACTGCCGCTGACGATCGGTCCGCTGATCGTTGCCGCGGGTTTTCTACTCGCCCTCAGGATCAACATCAGCGCCAACTATTGGGCTGACGTGCTGCCGATGATTGTGGTGATCGCGGTTGGCATGAGCGCGGCGGTGGCGCCCCTCACGACGGCGGTGCTGACAGCGGTCGATGCGCGGCACACCGGCTCCGCTTCCGGCCTCAACAGCGCCGTGGCACGCACCGGCGGTTTGATCGCCACCGCATTGCTCGGATCCGTTCTGGCGGCGACGGGCAATCAACTCCTGAGTGCATTCCACGCGGCGATGATGGCCGGCGCCGCCGCGTGTGCCGCAGCCTCGCTCAGCGCTTTCGCCTTGCTGGACCGCAAAAACAATGCTCCCTCGCCAAGGAATACCCATGCCTCCTGAACTTCAAGTGCTGGTGCTGCTGTCCGTGGTGCTTGTAGCAGTCTCGATCCTTGCCTCGCGACTCAAAACATCACCCGCGATCCTGTTGGTGCTGGCCGGTGTGTTGCTGGCCCTAACCCCCGGGTTGCCTACCGTGAAGCTCGCGCCGTCATTCGTGCTGCTGTTTGTGCTGCCGCCCGTCATTTATTCCTCAGCCGTCGCGATGAGCTGGCGCGATTTCCGATTCAACATCCGCCCGATATCGCTGCTCGCGATCGGCTGCGTTGCCTTCACCACGGTGGCAGCCGCGGCAGCGGCCCATTGGCTGTTGGGGTTACCGTGGCCCGAGGGATTTGTATTGGGCGCCATCGTCTCGCCGCCCGATGCGGTCGCGCCACTGGCACTGGCGCGCAAAATGGGACTGCCGCGACGGCTGCTGGTCGTCCTGGAGGGTGAAGGGTTGGCGAACGATGCCACCGCACTGGTTTTTTATCGCTTCGCCGTGGTCGCGGTCAGCGTCGGCGCATTTTCCCTGGGACATGCCATCGTGAATTTTGCCGAGATCGCGGTCGGCGAAGTCCTGTGGGGCCTGTGCGTCGGCTGGGGGATTCTTAAATTCAGGCATTGGGTCCGCGATCCCCGGCTTGAGATTCTACTTTCAGTCCTGACGCCGTTCCTGGCGTACTGGCCGCCGCAACAAGCCGGCGGGTCCGGCGTGCTGGCTACGGTTACCTGCGGTCTTTACATCAGTTGGAATGGTCTGCAATTGATCAGCGCAGCGACCCGTCTACAGGGGATCTTCTTTTGGGATTTCCTGATCTATTGCACGGAGGGAATGCTATTTCTGGTTACCGGACTGCAGGCTCGCGCGCTGTTTGACGCGTTCAACACGTACGACACCTGGCAGCTGGCTCTATCGGCTTTGCTGATCAGTGCGGTCATCATCGTCGCGCGATTTATCTGGATGTATCCGGCGATCTATCTGCCGCGCTGGCTCTCCCCTGCACTCGCCCGCGCAGATCCCGCGCCTCCGTGGCAACGGCCATTTCTGCTGGCTTACACAGGAATCCGCGGCATTGTCTCGCTCGCCGCAGCGCTTGCCATCCCGCTCACGATTGAAAACGGCCAGGCATTCCCGCATCGCGACTTGATTCTGTTTTTGACTTACTCGGTCATCCTGGTGACGCTGGTTGGCCAAGGTCTGCTTCTACCGGCGGTGATTCGAGCGCTTGGCCTCGTAAATGCAGGCCGCAGGGAATTGGAAATCGAAAAAGCCGAAGAGATCGCCGCTCGCCGCAAAGCAATCGAAGCGGCGTTGCTCTACCTCGAAGACTCGAACAAACGGGCGCCCATCGATGAAAATGTTCTTCAGTCGCTTCGCAACGCCTATCGAGAGCGCCTGAAGCACGTTGAGTCCGGAGGGGGCGAATCCGGCTGCCCGGATGACATCCCAGCGCATGCAGACATCGTGGCTCAGCTTCTCGCCATCGAACGGGACAAGATGATCACGCTTTTCAGAGAGGGGTATCTCAAGGATGAGCCGCGGCGCCGAATTGAGAGAGACTTGGACTTGCGCGAGGCGGAATTGGCCAACTTATATTTGCTCGACGAGGTGAAATCGTAGCGGAGGCATTCAGGCCCTGCGGCAATTCCAGGACTCGGCCTCGATCATGGCCAAACCGGCGGGATTTATTAGACTATCGTAGGAAAGTCCTTACACCCGAACTAGCGCTCAGGTCAGGTCAGACGCGGCACTGCAGGCCAGCGTGAATAGAACCACAGCGATGGGCGGAACGCGCCACCGCGCCAACAGCAGCACGCCGGTGAGAGCGATGGCGATATCGACTGGAGCGAGAACGGCCGTCTTCCAAACGGGGTTGTAAAGGGCTGCTGCCAGAATCCCGACCACCGCGGCGTTGATGCCGGCCAAGGCAGAGCGGACTGTGTCATGCCGGGAAACGCGATTCCACAACGCGAGCGCTGCGATCGTCATGAGCAGGCCTGGTAGAAAGATGAAAATCAGCGCGACACAAGCGCTCCACGCTGAAGGCGCGTAAGAATTGGCCGCGCCCAGATACGCCGCCAGTGAGAAAAGCGGCCCTGGCACTGCCTGCGCGAGGCCGTATCCGGTCAGAAAGCGATCATCGCTGATCCAGCCCAAAGGCACCATCGCGTCGCGCAACAATGGCAGCACCACGTGTCCGCCGCCAAAGACCAATGCACCTGATCGATAAAAGATATCGGCGAGCGCGACGATGCTATGTGGAAACAGAAGCGCCAATGCCGGCAACCCCAGCAGCAAGGCCGCGAGCAGTCCTAGCGCGCTCCACGCTCCCGCCGAAGGAATGGATAATTGAAGACGTGCCTCTTGCAGGCCGGTCTGACGACACCACCCCATTCCGGCCAGGGCTGCCGCGCTCAGCACCGCGAGCTGGGTCGCGGGACCGCCGATGCTCAGCAGCAGGCACGCAGCGGCCAGCGCGATCGCCGCGGTGATTCTGTCCCGACAGAATGCGCGCACCATGTTCCACACCGCCTGGGCAACCACGGCCACCGCGACCAATTGCAGCCCATGCAACAAGGAATGCGCGAGCACGCCGTGCCGGTTCGTCGTAAACACGGCACAGAAGTACATCAGCAACGCGGATGGCAAGGTAAATCCCAACCAGGCCGCCAGTGCACCGGTCCACCCCGCGCGGTGCAGGCCGATGGAAAATCCGATTTGACTGCTGGTGGGCCCGGGTAGAATTTGGCACAAAGCCACGATGCCGCCGTATTGCTCGGCCGTCAGCCAGTGAAGGCGTTGAACATACGTGCGCTCGAAATACCCAATGTGCGCGATCGGGCCGCCAAATGAAGTGAGCCCGAGTTTCAGCGCGGCGCGAAATACTTCTGCGGCGTCAGCGCCTTTCACGGCAATACAGGCCTGGCATTTTTCGAAATACGGCTCTGGCTCGCACAGAGGTGATCAATATAGCTTACCGCGGCCGGCGGTGCGGATGTGATGGACCGACTGGTTCGTGCAACGCGCCATGCTGTGATATTTTGCGACAGTCATCGAAGAAACAATAGCCTCATGAAAATCGTCACCTACAATGTCAACAGCATCAACGCGCGGCTGCCCAACCTGCTGCGCTGGCTTGCGGAATACTCACCGGATGTCGTGTGCCTTCAGGAATTGAAGGCGCCCCAGGACCGATTTCCCGAGACCGCGATTCGGGATGCGGGTTACGGCGTCGTCTGGCACGGGCAGAAAAGCTGGAACGGCGTTGCAATCCTGACGAAGAATTCAGAGCCTCAAGAAATAAGCAGAGTGCTGCCCGGCGATCCTGACGATGCCCATAGCCGATATATCGAAGCGACGGTCGATGGCATTGTGATCGGATGCCTGTATCTACCGAACGGCAATCCGGCGCCGGGCCCTAAATTCGAATATAAACTGCGATGGCTCAATCGTCTGATCGCGCATGCCGCTGAGCTGCTCCTCTCGGGTGCTCCCGTGGTCCTCGCCGGCGACTACAACGTGATACCGACCGAGGCCGATGTATACAAACCCGAGCGCTGGGTTGACGATGCTCTGTTCAGAGTCGAGGTTCGCGAGGCATTCGCGCATCTGACCAAGCACGGCTGGGTTGATTCGTTGCGCGCCATTCACCCTGACGAAAAAATTTATACATTTTGGGATTATTTTCGCAATGCGTACGGACGCGACGCCGGACTGCGGATCGATCATTTGCTTCTCAGCCCCTCCATCGCCGGCCGCCTGGTCGGTGCAGGGGTGTATCGCGAGGTCCGCGGCTGGGAAAAAGCGAGCGACCACGCACCGACCTGGGTAGAGCTGGCAGCGCCGGTTATTCGCCAACCGGGCGCCTGAGCGGCCGGCTGACGCATCCGGCCTACCGTTCGCGACCCTCTTGTGCCGCTCGCGCCGTGGAACCGGCGGTTTAGCGCACACCCCACCGAGGCCTTGAATCTGCCATTACAGTGCCTCCACGGTTCAATACCACCGGGAGATGCCGATGAAAGCCCTCGTCAACGTCAGTGCCTTGTTTCTCTCAGTCATCCTGGGGCTACTACCCTTTGCCGTCATCGCGGTCGATGAATCCGCCGCAGCGAGTCCTGAAGTGATCCAGGGGATGCGTTGAACCTTTTTGTCGAAACCACTTGGAGACTACCGTGATTTACCGATCAATTTTTCGTTTTGCTTCTGTTGCAATCTTGAGCGTGACCGCTACCTATGCGTTGGCCGGCGATTTTTTCGAGGATAAGGGCGTGGCGCTGAGCAGCTACGACGCACTCTCGTATTTTACGCCCGCGCCGGATCCGCTCCCCGGCAAGAAGGACTTCAGCTTCGACTACAAGGGCTCGAAGTTCTACTTTCTGACCAGCGCACGTTTGCAGACGTTCCAGACCGACCCGGAACGGTATGCGCCGCAATTCGGCGGCTTTGATGCATTTGGCGTGTCGCAAGGCCGCAAGGTTGGCGCTCACCCACGTGTGTTTGCCGTCGTCGACGGAAAGCTCTACATGTTCAGTGATGTCGAATCGCGCAAGAACTGGAAGAAAGATGTAGCAGGCAACGTCACGCGCGCCTCTGCGCAATGGTCAGAAGTGTCGAAACTGGTAGCGCAGAACCGCTAGGCGATTGCTCGTCGCGGTTGCCCGTCGGCAATCTTGAGAGCAATCTCGAGCTGGGTCAGCGTCAATGACGCCGACCCAGCTCGCTTTTTAGCTCAGTCCCTATTGCGCATCGTGAAAGATAATGCCGAGCATGTGCCGCTGACCCGCCCGCAAACGGCTCACCCCGTGACGATGCTTGACTCGATAGGTCCCGCGAATGCCTTTCGCCGGACGCTCGCGCACCGCAAAGAGCACCAGATCTCCCTGTCGCAACGGCAGCACTTCGACACGGGATTGCATGCGCGGACGCTGTTCGGTCACGACGAATTCACCGCCTTCGAAATCACGGCCCGGCTCCGACAGCAGGACGGCGGCCTGAATCGGGAATACATGCTCCCCATAGATATCCTGATGCAAGCAGTTGAAGTCGCCGGGCGCATATTGCAGCAGTAGCGGCGTCGGTTGCGTCTGACCCGCCTCACGGCAGCGGTCGAGAAAGGCCGCATGCTCCTCGGGGTAGCGCGGCTCAAAGCCCATCAGCGCATTCCACCGATTTGCGGTTGTGACCAGACGACAATACAGCGACGTGCGCAGCGCGTGAATGATCGGGCGCAACGGGTAGGAGAAATATCGGTACTCTCCCCGCCCGAAGCCGTGACGGCCCATGATGACGCGGCTCCTGAAGCCTTGCTGCAGATCGTAGAGTCCGGCGATCTCCCGGCATTCGTCGGCGCTGAGTAAGCCGCCGGCACGAGCGACTCCGTGGGCATCCAGTTCCGCCTCGATGCGCGGCCAGTCGACGCCGGACAAACGGCTGTCGATCATGCGCGCTTCTCACGCTCCAGCAATGCCCGCTTGCGTTGCACGCCCCACCGGTATCCCGACAGTTGCCCATCGGTGCGGATCACGCGGTGACAGGGAATGGCCACCGCGATCATGTTGGCGGCGCACGCCTGGGCGACCGCTCGAATCGACTTCGGGTTGCCGATGCGGGCGGCAATTTCGCCATAGCTCGCGGTTTTGCCGGCACCGATTTGGCGCAAAGCCCTCCAGACGCGCTGTTGGAAGGCCGTGCCTCGGACGTCGAGCGGCAGGTCAAGCCCGAGACGCGGCTGCTCGACGAAGCCGACAACTTTGGCCACCAGCGTTTCGAACTTGGCATCGCCGCCAATGAGCTCCGCCTTTGCAAAGCGGTCCTGCAACTGGTGCACGAGCGCATTGGGATCGCTGCCCAGCAAAATCGCGCACACACCCTTGTCGGTCGCTGCCACCAAGATCGATCCCAATGAGCATTCGCCGATGGCAAACCGAATCTGGACCCGTTCGCCGCCGGCTCTGTATCGGCCAGGGGTCATGCCCAATACTTGTGAAGACGCGGCATAAAATCGGCCGTTGGAGTTGAACCCAGCATCGTAAATCGCAGCGGTAATGGTCTTCGACGATGGCAACGCCTTACGCACTCGATCTGCCCGGTGCGCGTCCGCGTAGGCCTTGGGCGTGAGCCCGGTGGCGGCTTTGAAAAGGCGATGAAAATGAAACGGGCTGAGACCGGACGCGGCGGCAAGCGTTGCGAGCCGAAGCGGCTCGTCCGACCTTTCAATCAAAGTGCAAGCGCGGGCAATCAATGCCGCATCGCGCTCAGACTGAGACGCCTCCCGCGGCCGGCAGCGCTTGCACGCGCGGAACCCGGCCGCCTCCGCCGCTTCGCACGACAAATGGAAAGCCACGTTTTCCCGCCGCGCGAGGCGCGCGGGGCACGACGGCCGGCAATATACGCCGGTCGTTCGGACCGAGAAAAAGAACTGGCCGTCGGCACGCTTTTCCTTCGAGACAACAGCGTCCCATCGAGCATCGTCGGTGCCTTTGCGAGTGGTCATTGCGATCTCCTGTCACTGTGCGAGGACCCAAGATAGCACCGCACCCTTCGCCGGAAACTCCGCGCCTTGCGGTCAAACTCCAAGCCTACGCCTCAAGTGCCCAACCTCAAGATTTTGGGCGCAAGAATCAGGGCGCCTGCATTCAAACGCCGTGCGATAAAGACAACTCTACCCATCACGAGAGCCGCATGATCACTCTTTTCGACTACTTGCCCTCGCAAAATGGCTGGAAGGTACGCCAGCTGTTGCATCATTTGAAGACGCCTTATCGAAAGGAAATCGTCGGCATTTTCCAGGGCGAGGGCCAGAGCGGCGACTACCTCGAAGTGAATCCGTGGGGCGCCGTTCCTGCAATTCGCCTCGAGGATGGCCGAGTTCTGTCGGAATCCAACGCCATTCTGTGGTATTTGAGCGCAGATACGCCCTATCGCCCCAATGATGCGTTTGCGCAGGCGAAAGTGCTTCAATGGCTTTCCTTCGAAGCAGACTATGTGCAATCGAGCATGGGCAGCCTGCGCTACTGGACGCTGACGGGAAAGCTCCCGGCCCGGCCTCGTTCCCTGATCGACGGCAAGCGAGCAACCGCGATTCGCGCGCTCGACATCCTCAATCGCGAGCTGTCCGCCCGCCCGTTTATCGCGGATGTCTATTCCATCGCGGACATCTCACTGTTCGCCTATGCCCACTTGGCCGGTGATGCCGGGATCCCCACGGCGCATCTGCCGGCGTTCGAACGGTGGGTCGCGCGCGTGCGCGGTCAAAATCGATTTCTGGCCGAGATGTACCCCTATTCCATCGATCCTCATTCGACGAAGGAATTGCCCTAGCGAAGCCGGGCTCAGGCATTGTCGGGTACCAACCAACTCGGTAAGCGCGCGATCGCGGCCACCGTCAGCCCACAGGTCGCGATCAGCACGAGTCGACGGTGGTACTCGGGTGATTCTCGCCAGTAGACGGCTAGGCCAAACGCGACCGTAAAGGCGAACATGTCGAAGATCGGCACAATGAGAGAATTCTCGCCGGCGCTGCCATGTTGCGCTCCGAGCGGCGAGCGGACGCGCAAACTCATGCCGGTAACGACCCTCAACGCTGCTTGATGTCAAATAGTGCAAGGGGAATGGCCTTCGCCGAGACCATGTACCCTGCGTCATTGGCATGCAGATGGTCTCCGCTGTCGTAGGCAGGAAGCAGCCGCGTCGGGCGGTCCGGGTCCCGCAAAACCGCGTCGAAGTCCACCACATCATCGAATTCGGCGCTGCTGCGGATCCAGCTGTTGACCTCTTGGCGCGCGCCCTCCTTCTCGGGAGTATAGAAACTGATCGGTGACTTTCCGAAGATTGCGTTCTCGAACGGCGGGATGGTAGTCCCAATGGCCCGGATTCCCTTGTGATGGGCGCGTGCAATGAGCTGACGATAGCCGGCGATGATGCGTTGCGAACTCATCATCTCGGTTATGGGCGTGTACAGGCCTGGAAAAACGATGTCGTTGATGCCGAGACCGACGATGAGGTACTTGACCCCGGCCTGATCCAACACGTCATGATCGAAACGTGCCAGACCCGCTTGACCCAGGGCTGCCCCAAATTGACTGCCGGCAGGGCTGTCGCTGAGCAGCCGATTGCCGATGATGCCCTGATTCAGCACGCCCAGTTCCGTCTTTCGACCGCCGTCCTTCTGCAATCGTTCCGCCAATACGTCGGGCCAACGCCGGTTGGCATCCAGATGAGAGCCATCGCCGTCCGTGGTCGATGAACCTAACGCGACAATGGCTGCTCCCGCCGCTGAAACCGCAACATCCACGCCGGTTAGGAATGGCCAGGTGTCGATGGTCTTGGCCACCACGAATTTCGCCTCCGCCGTGGAATCGCCCGTGGCGGACGACACGTAGCTGGTCTGCAAAGCCAACGCGTGAGAGGTCGTGGCCTTGGTGGCTCGAGGGAAGAAGAGGCTGATCGCCAGGTCCGATAGCGCGGGAACGTCGAGGTTTACCGGGTCGCTTTGCGCAACCGAGTGCGCTGCAACGGCGATCGACGATTGGCCGCCGAAGGTGAGGCGGCGATCGGAGGTGGGTTCAATATCGGCACCGCTGCGGCGGCGGCCGATATGTGCGCCGCCGACAATCAATGGCTCGTCGCCATACGTGTTCGAGATTTTGATCCGCACGCGCGCCCCGCCCGCACTGGTGTGCACGATGAGGCGCAGACTTTGGTTTTGGTACGTCTCGAGAGCGCCCGGCAAGAAGGGTTGCGCCGCTGTCGCCCACGTTCCAATCCACTGGGCGCCGCGGCTGTTCTTTTCCGCAATGGCCTGATCCGCCGCGGCACTAAGCCCGAGCGCAGCGCCGAGGAACAATGACCCGAGCACGGCCGTTTTCAAGGTTTTCATGAGTGACCTGCAGCGGTGAGTGGGCCCGTAGGATGCCGCGCATGAGACTGAGAAGTCCTGACCGTGCTCTGAAAAGCCCTGAAAACCTCTGAATTTGAGGCCGCTACAAGCTTCCTGCGTGGGTATTGATACAATCCCCGGCATGGATCAAGGAACAACGCTGCGCATCGGCGATTGGTGTGTCAATCCGGCCGCCGGACAAATATCACGCGAGGGACAAAGCATTCGGGTCGAAGCACGGACGATGCGATTGTTGACTTGTCTCGCCGATCACGCCGGCGGAGTCGTGAGTATCGATGACTTGCTGGAGCAGGTCTGGTCAGGCGTCATCGTGACGCCGGACTCTGTTTATCAGGCGGTGGCACTGCTGCGCCGCCTCTTGGGCGACGACCCTAAGCAGCCCACCTATATTGCGACGGTTCCGCGCCTCGGGTATCGGATGGTGGCGAGCGTCAGCCCCTGGGTCGCTCAAGCCGTTGCGCCGCCGCTCCCCGCAACGGCACTGACCGAATCTACTCATGCGATGACGGACTTCGGCGGATCGAAACCCGGCCGGAACCGTCAGGTCTGGACTCTGATCACCGCCGGCGCCGCGCTCTGCCTGGTGGTTGGATTTGTTTTTTTTGGCAAGGTCGGGGGCAACATTCGCGCCGCCTCGACGCCGCCTGCCGCTCTGGGTCAGAACTCGGTCGCCGTGCTGCCATTTCTCGATCTGACCAGCGAATCAATGGATCAGGAATATTTTGCCGACGGGATGACGGAGGAACTCATCGACCGGCTCAGTAAAATCCCGGGTCTTCGCGTGCCGCCGCCCACCTCCTCGTTCTATTTCAAAGGCAAAAAAGTGCCGATCGCCGACATCGCGAAATCGCTCGGCGTCGCCTATGTTTTGGACGGCAGCTTGCGCAAATCGGGTTCTACGATGCGCGTCTCAGCCCGCTTGGTGCGCGCGGACAGCGGGTTTGTTGTCTGGACTGAAACCTATGACCGGCGCATGGACGACAGCCTGAAGGTTCAGGATGACATCGCGGGCGAAGTCATCAGGGCGTTAGGACCCTCCATCGACGGTGGTGTGCGATCCGCGGGAACCACGAACTAGCGCTCCTTTTCACCCGTCCTCATGGCGATTCTTGATCCTCGAGATGACGCCAGGCAACCACCTTTTGTTTTTGCTCACCAAGCTTTTCGATTCCCAAATGCATTTCATCGCCCGCCTTGAGAAAAATGGGATCGGGTTTGTGACCCAAGCCCACGCCGGGCGGGGTACCCGTAATCAGCAAGTCGCCCGGATACAGGGTCATGAATTGGCTCACATAGGCGATCAGCTGCCGCACGGGGAAAATCATTCTTTGGGTGTTGCCGGTCTGCATTCGGCGGCCGTTGAGATTTAAAAACATATCAAGTTTTTGCGCATCGCCAATTTCGTCGGCCGTCACCAGCCACGGCCCCACCGGTCCGAACGTGTCACAGCCCTTGCCTTTGTCCCATTGCGTGCCGCGTTCCAGCTGAAAGGCGCGCTCCGAAACGTCGTTGGCAAGCACGTAACCCGCAACTGAATCGAGCGCCTCGTCCTCGCTGACATAGCGGGTGGTGCGGCCGATGATGACCCCCAGCTCGACTTCCCAGTCACTCTTGCATGAATTCTTGGGCAGCATCACCTTATCGTTGGGACCGCTCAAGCAGCTGATTGCCTTCGTGAACATGGGAGGCTCTGCCGGAATCGGCAGATTCGCTTCCCTGGCGTGATCCGCATAGTTCAAGCCAATCGCGATGAACTTGCCGATCCCCTTGACGGGCACGCCAAGCCGGGGGGTACCGCTGACAATCGGCAACGCCTCGCTATTCAGCGCCGACAAGCGCGCCAAACTCTTCGGCGTCACTGTTTCGGGAGAAATATCATCAATGTGACCCGACAAATCGCGAATCGCCCCTTTGCTGTCCAAAAGGCCCGGTTTTTCGCTCTTCGGTGGTCCATAGCGCAGCAGCTTCAACTGACATCCCCGGGAGCTGTTGAGTCAGCTGCGTAGACACGCAGCGCAAGGCTCAACAACCCTGGGACAACAAGGTTTCGGCTCATGATATGCATGCAAGTCCTCGATAAATTCTTGTAGATGGAGGCGAATTCAGCCGTCAACCGCGGCTTTCAAGTGGACCAATTCCGGATGGTTGCAGTATGCATCCTGCTAGCATATCGGGGCAAACCGCAAGATCACCGAAGGATTTCATGACCACGTTATTTGACCCGATCAAAATCGGCCATCTCATCTGCCCCAACCGAATCTGGATGGCCCCTCTGACCCGCGGCCGCGGCACCCGCGACCATGTTCCGACCGAGCTCATGGCCACCTACTACGCACAGCGCGCCGCGGCGGGATTGATCATTTCGGAAGCGACCGGAATCACGACGGAAGGAAGTGGCTGGCCCTACGCCGGCGGACTGTGGGGCAAGGAGCGCGTGGCACGCTGGAGGGTGGTCACCGATTCGGTGCACGAGGCCGGCGGCCGGATCTTCGCGCAACTGTGGCACATGGGACGGGTCGTGCATCCCTCGCTGCACGGCGTTCAACCGGTATCCGCCAGTGCGACCACCGCGCCAGGTAAAGCTCACACCTACGATGGCAGGCAGCCTTACGTCGAGGTGCGGACGCTGGCCATCGAGGAAATTCCGCGCCTCATCGTCGACTATGTCACCGCCGCGCGCAATGCCATGGACGCCGGCTTCGACGGCGTGCAGCTGCACGGCGCCAACGGCTATCTCATCGACCAATTCCTGCGCGACGGCAGCAACCAGCGGACCGACGTCTACGGCGGTCCGATCGACAATCGGGTGCGACTGTTGCGCGAAGTGGTTGAGGCGCTGGTGGCCGCCGTGGGCAAGGAGCGCACGGCGGTGCGGCTCTCGCCGAACGGCGATTCGCAAGGCGTTGACGACAGCAATCAGGCGGCGCTATTCCCGGCCGCGGCCGCGGTTCTGGATTCGCTCGGCATCGCGTTTCTCGAGTTGCGCGAGCCCGGCCCTCACGGCACGTTCGGAAAGTCGGACCGACCTCCGGTGGCGCCGCTCATCCGCAAGGTGTTCAAGGGACCGTTGGTGCTCAATTCGGATTACGACCTTGCGCGCGGACAGGCCGCCATTGCCGCAGGGGCGGCTGACGCCATCACGTTCGGACGCAAATTTCTGGCGAATCCGGACCTGCCCTATCGCTTCGCGAACAACATCGAGCTCAATCCAGACGATCAGAAAACGTGGTACTCGCAGGGGGCCGAAGGCTACGTCACGTATCCTGCGGCAGTGGGCGAACCGGTGACCTGAGCATTCAACACATGACGCGCGCCTCATTCACGGGCTCAACAACCACGCGTGCCTGGCTCGTCGGCAGCATCGTTTTCAGTTGCATGTTGTGCGGATGCGGCCGCGAGTCGGTACCATCGCCGTCGGATGCGGCGCAGGCAGCGGTGCGCGCCGCAACGTTGCGTCCTGCCGATGAGCGCCTGGCCGCTCTCTACAATCAATCCTGCCGCGCTTGTCACGCCAATGCGCAGGCGAACGCGCCTCTCACCGGCGATCGGGCCGCCTGGCTTTCGCGATTGAAAAAAGGCAAGCCCGAGTTGCTGAAAAATGTACTGATGGGTTTCAATGGCATGCCCCCAGGCGGACAATGCTTCACGTGCACGGCGGCGGACTTCGATGCGTTGATAGCATTCATGTCGAGTGAGGAAGTGCCATGACGGTGACACGACGTACGGCAATCGGGATCGGTGTCGGCGCTGCGGCAACCGCCCTCGCCGGGACCGAGCTTGGACGCGAATGGTGGTTCGATCGAGAACCGCCCTCGCCGCCGCTGCGCAACGGCGCAGGCTACCTGGTCTGGAGAAATTGGTCGGGAAGCGCAAGCAGTTACCCTGCCGTACGCGCCGCCCCGAACTCGGAGGGTGCTTTGGCGGACCTGCTGAGCAAGACAGCGGCGCCGATACGCCCGGTGGGCGCCGGACATTCATTTACCTCGCTGGTGCCGACGGATGGCACTCTGCTTTCTCTTGATCAGATGAGCGGGATCCTCAGCCACGACGCTTCCGGCAACACGGCAACGGTATGGGCGGGTACGCGGCTGGGGGACTTAGGACCGGCACTTGCCGCCATCCAACAGGAGATGTTGAGCCTCCCCGACATCAACAAACAGTCCCTCGGAGGAGCACTCGGCACAGCGACCCATGGAACGGGCGAACAATATCAAGCCTTGCACGGTTCCGTGCGCAGCTTTCGGTTGGCGACTGCCGGCGGCGACATCCTGGAGTGCAGCGCCCAACAAAATCCGGACGTTTTCTCCGCGGCGCGCGTGGGCCTGGGTGCCTTCGGCGTCATCACTCAGGTCACGCTTCAGAATGCCCCGGTGCAGCGGGTTCGAAAGCGGACTTTCTTCCAATCCACCGAGAAGACCGCTGCTGAATGGGACAGCCTCTGCGCCGCGCATCGCAAGGTCGAGTTTTTTGCATTGCCGTTTACGGGACACTCGGCGGTGATTGCCACCGACCCGACCGATGCGGCCGTCATTCCCCGCGGACCGGACCTGGATACCGAGTCGCTGATGAGCTTGAAGCGCCTTCGCGATCTGTTCGGATGGATTCCACCGCTGCGGCGCCGGCTCGCCCACGCTGCGCTCGCGGGTGTCCCCGAGGAGCAGGCCATCGATGAGAGCTGGAAGCTGCTATCGAACGAGCGGCCCGTGCGTTTCAACGAAATGGAATTTCACCTGCCGCGCGAGACACAAATGGCGGCGATGCTCGAAGTGCTGGCGGCCATTGAGGCCAACCACGGCGACGTGTTCTTCCCGCTCGAATTGCGCTCGATCGCCAGGGATGATGCCTGGCTATCGCCGTTCTACGATCGAGATTCAGGATCAATCGCCGTTCACGCCTACTACAAGGACGACTACAGGCGGCTGTTCGCACAGATCGAGCCCATTCTGCGCCGGCACGGCGGCCGACCGCATTGGGGTAAACTGCATTCTTTGAAAGCGCGCGATCTCGAAGCGCTCTATCCGCGCTGGCGCGACGCCATGAATGTTCGCCAGACGCTCGATCCGCGAGGGCGCTTCCTCAATCCCTACTTACGGGAACTCTTCATCCATGCTTGACGCAAATCAACTCCCGCCGAATCGATGGACTCGTCGCCGTATGCTGTTGGGAGGCGCTGCCATCGCCGCCGCCGCGACGGTCTTCGCGCTGCGCAAGCGCGATCACGGTGGCGCACACAATGGGTATTTTCTCGCCCTCTCCCAGGCACTGCGAGAGGCGGGCATCGCGAAACCGGTCCTGCTGATTGATCGCACGCGTTTGCACGCCAACATGCAGGCGCTTCGCAGCACGCTGCAGGGCTCAACGCTGGCGACCCGCATCGTGGTGAAATCCTTGCCCTCGCCCAAGCTCATCGAGGAGATCGCTCGAGGTTTGAGTGCCGAGCGTTTCATGGTGTTCAATGGGCCGATGGTGCTCGACACGGCACGCGTGCGCCCAAGCGCTGACATGCTGCTGGGCAAACCGCTGCCGGCGCTCGAGGTTGGCGCCGTGTGCGATCAACTCGCTGCGCAAGGCTTTAGCGGATTGAGGCCGCAGTGGCTCGTCGATACGCCGCAGAGAATTCGAGAATACGCACAGATTGCGGGCTCGCGTGGTCAGGTCTTGCGAGTCAATGCGGAAATCGACGTGGGCCTGCATCGGGGCGGATTTCAGAGCGGGGCGGATTTATCGGCGGCGCTCGATCTCATCAAGCAACACCCTAGCCTCGAATTCTCAGGACTGATGGGATACGACCCGCACGTGCCGAAAATGCCAAGTCCCAGCCGGGCTTATGACGCGGTCATCAGGCGATACCAAGAGTCGGTCGATGTGGTGCGTTCGCGCATGGGTCCCGACACGTCCAAATTGACCTTCAACACCGCGGGGAGCCCGACCTACTCGCTGCATGCGCACGACCCGGTCGCCACCGAACTCGCCATCGGATCGGCCTTCGTGAAGCCGCGCGACTTTGACACGAAATCGCTGGCCCATCATGTCCCGGCGGCCTTCATCGCCACCCCCGTCATCAAGGCCGTGGGGGAAACGCGGATTCCCGGTTTGGAGGCGCTATCGGGGGTGATGCGATTCTTCGACGCCAACTCAGAACGCGCCTATTTCATTCACGGCGGCCATTGGCTCGCGGAGCCGGAATCGCCGCCCGGCCTGGAGTTCAACAGCATTTTTGGACGCTCGAGCAATCAGGAAATACTGACGGGCTCGCGATCCGTGGTGCTCAAGCCGGATGACTTCGTGTTCTTGAGACCCAATCAATCCGAGGCGGTCTTTTTGCAATTCGGAGATCTGCTGGTGTACGAGGACGGTAAAATCGTTGATCGTTGGCCGACGTTTCCCGTATCGGCGTGAAGGACGCCGGAAACGACGCGTCATGAAGCGCCTGGCGGGCGACTATGACTTCATTGTCGTCGGCGCGGGAACGGCGGGATGTGTATTGGCAAATCGTCTGTCCGCCGACCCGAGGCGGCGGGTTCTGCTTCTCGAGGCCGGCGGCCGCGACAATTGGATTTGGTACCACGTTCCCGCCGGTTATCTTTTCACCATCGGGAATCCGCGTTCGGACTGGATGTTTCGAACGGAAAATGAGCCGGGGCTCAACGGGCGCTCACTCGGCTATCCGCGCGGCAAAGTGCTTGGCGGCTCATCGGCGATCAACGCCATGATCAGCATGCGAGGCCAGGCGGCCGACTATGACGGCTGGCGGTCGCTCGGACTCGAGGGCTGGGGATGGTCGGACGTGCTGCCCGCCTTTAGGCGGGTGGAGGATCATTTCCTGGGCGAAAGCGAGCACCACGGAATCGGCGGCGGGTTTCGTGTCGAGGCGCCGCGCGTCGCCTGGCGGGTACTCGATGCCGTGCGCGATGCCGCCGTTCAGCTCGGCGTCCCGGCCATCGAGGACTTCAATTGCGGCGACAACGAAGGCGTCTCTTATTTCCACGTCAACCAGAAACGCGGCCGGCGCTGGTCCGCGGCCAGAGGTTTTTTGAAGCCTGCGCTGGCGCGCAAGAATTTGAACCTGGAGATGCACGTCCTGGTCGAGCGCTTGATCATCGAGAACGGCCGGGCCTGCGGCGTCGTGTTCCGGCGCGAAGGCGAGGCAGGCGAGGTTCGCACCGCCGGCACCGTGATTTTATCCGCCGGTGCGATCGGCTCGCCGCAGATCCTCAACTTGTCGGGAATCGGCAGCCACGCGTGGCTCGCGCCGCTCGGCATCAAAACCCTGCTCGAGCGGCGCGGCGTGGGCTTGAACCTTCAAGATCATCTGCAGCAGCGCGCCATCTACAAAGTGAGCAACGTGAAGACGCTGAACGAGACTTATCATTCGGTGCTGGGACGCGCATGGATGGGCATCGACTACCTGCTGCGCCGGCGCGGACCACTGACCATGGCCCCTTCGCAGCTCGGCATTTTCATGCGCTCGGATCCCACCCAGCCCCGGGCGAACATCGAGTTTCACGTGCAGCCTCTGTCTCTCGACAAGTTCGGGGAACCTCTGCACCGGTATCCGGCCATCACGCTGAGCGCATGCAATCTGCGCCCTACTTCGCGGGGCACCGTGCGGCTCAGATCCGCCGATCCGCTGGCGCCGCCGATGATTGCGCCGAACTATTTGACCACGGCGCAGGACCGTGCCGTGGCTGCGGATGCCATTCGCTGCACGCGGCGCCTCATGGCGCAGCCGGCCGTCAAAGGATTCACACCCGAAGAATTCCTACCTGGTCCTCACATCGGCGACGACACCGATTCGCTCGCCGCAGCGGCCGGAGATATCGGTACCACCATCTTCCACCCCGTGGGGACGGCCAAGATGGGGCATGCCACGGATGCGGAAGCGGTGGTCGACGCGCGCCTGCGTGTCCACGGCATCGAGCACCTTCGGGTTGTCGATGCCTCGATCATGCCGACCATTACGTCCGGCAATACGAACACGCCCACGGCCATGATTGCCGAAAAGGGCGCGCAGATGATCCTCGAGGATCTTGAAGGTAGGACGGTCTAACGATGAACGGTGATCGAAGGATCGAGGAGAGACAGCGCATCGGCGGCCGAGATCTTACCGGTTCTATCGATGTCATCGTGGGAATATGAGCTCCCATACCCACGGCAACCCGACTTGCCGGAAGATATCCGGCTGCCCGTTTCAGTCAAACAGTTTGGATTCGTCGCCGCCGCGGATGCTGCCGGCTTTGAATTCACGTTCTGAGGCGTAGCCGCACAGCCGAAGAGAACGAGTCCCGAGACGATGACTCCAGCAATTCGCATTGTAGTGCTCATGGGTGATCTCCTGCCTTGCCGACATTTTACGTCATCCGCCCGCGCAAATGAAATGACGACGCATCCCGCGATTGCCCTGCGGTCATCTTTCGTACAAAGTAGGGAATGGCGGTTAAATCCTCCCTGGCTTGGCCTGACCTATCGCCCGGGGGGTGGCGGGATACTTTTGACACGCTGCACATGTGGACGCAGATCGTGGGCAAAACCCGCCTCGCTCTGGCGCCCATGGAAAACCACTGGTGGCAGGTTGCTCTGTATGTCACGGTGCGGGGGCTGACCACATCGCCGATGCCGCACGCAAATCGCTCGATCGCCGTCGAGCTTGATTTCATTTCGCATGAACTGATTGTTCGCGCGGACGATGGCGCCAGACACTCCTTTGCGCTCGAGGCGATGACCGTGGCGGATTTTTTCGCGCAATATCTGGGCGCACTTCGCAACCTCGGGATCGACCCGGCCATTTATCCCTCGCCGGTGGAAGTCGAAACGGCGATCCCGTTCGCACGGGACTCGATACACGCCAGCTACGAGGCGGAAGCCGCCCATCAATGCTGGCAGATTCTGCTGAATACGCATCGCGTGCTGAAGAGATTTCGCGGCGGCTTTGCGGGAAAGCAGAGCCCGGTGCATTTTTTTTGGGGCAGCTTCGACCTCGCCGCCACACGCTTCTCAGGGCGGCGCGCCCCGAAGCACCCGGGCGGCGCGCCGCACTGCCCGGATTGGGTGATGGTGGAAGCGTACTCGCATGAGTGCAGCAGTTGCGGATTTTGGCCGGGCGGTGGGGAAACGCTCCAGCCCGCATTCTATGCCTACGCCTACCCGCAACCCGCAGGCTATGCGCAGCGCCGGGTTGAACCCACTGCTGCGCACTACGACATAAAAGCGCGGGAATTTCTGCTGCCGTACGCAGCACTGCACGCGGCGTCTGAGCCCGACGAGATGTTGCTGCGTTTCTTTCAAACCACCTATGAGGCCGCGGCCGATCTGGGGCGGTGGGACCGCGCAGCACTCGACAGCGCCGGCTGAGTTCGCGAGCGCACGGCGTGAGGCATGATTGCGTCAGGCGCGCTCGAAATGAGCCACGGTTTCGACGTGCTCCGTGAACGGCAATAGATTGAAGGCATTGAGCGCCCGCAGCCGCAGCCTGCCGCGCGACGTCAGTTGCGCGGTGTCGTGGAGCAACGATTCCAGCCCACAGCTCACATACACAAAGCGCTCCGGCGGCCGCTGCCCGAGGTACTCGGTCAGCTCGGGGTCCAGACCCTTTCGCGGCGGGTCGGCGAGCACCACCTCAGAGCCGGATGCCGCGAGGCACGCCGCGCCCGCCGGCCCGGGAACCACGGAGATTTTCGCCCGATCTGCCGAATCGAGCTGGGCGAGGCCGAGTTCGAGCCCACGCAGCGAGTGCGCGCCGACTTCGTTCATTCGGATCTGGCCGGTGCGAGCCAATACCGACAAGCCAATGGCCCCGACGCCGGCGTAGAACTCGGTGACTCGCGAGCCCTGCGGAATTTGCGCCCGCACGTGCTCGATGATGCTCTGTGCGATGTCGAGATTGTTTTGCCCGAAGGCACCCGGAGGATAGTGAACCGCGGCGCCGCCAAAATGTTCGATCACACTCTCCGGCCCGCACCAATTTTGGAAGTTGGGGCCGAGGATGGTGTTGGCGCGCTCGAGATTGGCGTTGAACCACAAGCTGTGCAGTTCGTTGCCGAGCCTCTCCCGGATCAAGTCCAAGCATACCGCCAACGGTTCGGGCGTGGCACTGTTGGCGACGATCACCACCTGCGCCGTTTGCGAGCTGCGTTCCACCACCACTTGCAGGTAGCGCGCCGACCCTAAATGAGCGCCATCCGAATAGCTGGTCACCCGGGCTTCGACGAGAGCGCGCCGCACGACCGCGGCAACCCGGTTGATCAAAGGGTGCTGAACAATGCAGTTCGGGATGTGAACCACGCGGTGGGTGCCGAGTTCGAACAGACCGAGCTTGGGCGAGCCCAACCGGCCGCGGATGGCGAGCCGCGCACGCAGTCGAAATCCCGAAGTCGGCCCGGAAACCACCGATACCTCCGGCAGGCCATGGGCGCGCGCGAGGCTCTCGAGCGCGCCGCGTGCCGAAGCGGCGATGCCCGGCTCGCCGAATCGCGGACAAGCCGGACATGGCGGCCGATGCGGGCAGGACGTCAACTGGTACAGTATTGTCTCCTTCAGGATCAGTCATTCATCATGGAGTTCGCCATTGCCCCACTCGCTGCTGCGATTGCCCTCGGCCTTCACCAGCCTGCACCAAGTGGCAGCGGAGGAAATAGACGAGTACGCGCACGTCAACAATACAGTCTACCTACAATGGCTGGATAGGATCGCCTGGGCGCACTCATCAAAGCTGGGAGTGCCGCTCGAGCATTGCATTGCGATTCGCCGTGGCATGGCGGTACGGCATACACGGGTCGACTACCTCGAGGCCGCGCTGCTCGACGACAGTTTGCTGATCGCTACCTGGCTCGTCGCCTGTGACGGCCGCCTTCGATGCACCCGCCGCTTCGAGATTGTACGTGTCTCGGACAGCAAACGAGTTCTCGACGCAGAGGTTGACTACTTTTGCTTGAACCTCGATACCGGCAAGCCCTCGCGATTTCCGGCCGAGTTCGTTGCGCACTACACGGTGAGGCCCGAAGTGACGGCGGCCTACGCGAAGTTGCCGGATTCATTGCGTCGTGTCGGCTATTCCCGCGGTACGTCTTGATTCCGCGATCATCGCGGCACTCACTTTAGTGCGCCAAATACCTTTGAAACGATCGCGCTGCCCGCCGCCAGCGGATTTTGACGAATGGCACGTTCTTCCTCGCCGATCATGAGGTACAACCCATCCAAGGCCTTACTGGTGACGTACTGCTCGATGGTTGCCGCGTCACCCTTGATGAGGCCGAGCTGAGCGCCTTGCGCTGCAAACCGATCATACTTCTGTGCCAAACCAACCCGATCAGTGGACTTCTTGACAATGGGTAGGAATTTCACCGCCAGAGGAGCTGCAGTCTTGTCGCGAAAAAATTGCGTCACCGATTCGTCGCCGCCCGTCAGAATTTTCTTGGCATCCGCGATGGACATCGACTTGACGGCACTCGTCAGCAAATCCCTCGCCTCGGGCACCGCCTGTTCTGCCGCCCGATTCATCGCAGCGACGAGTTCATCGGCATCCTTGCCGCGCCCCAGCATGCGCATGCCCTTGGCGATCTCGTCCAGGGCCGGCGGCAAGGGGATCTTGACCTTGGGGTTATCGGAAAATCCGCCTGTAACCCCGAGCTTCCCAATCGCGGCGGAGGCCCCCGCGGTGAGTGCTCCTTTGATACCTCGAGCTGCATCCTGATTGGTCAGATCGGAAAGTCCGCCTGACAAAGCCGGTCCCACCAGCGCGCAACCCAGAAGCAACAAGGTCAACCGGCGCAATGTGCTTTTGTCCACAGGGCTATCTCCCGATTGTCAGCCGCTGAACCGGTGTCCATCAAGTTCGTGCCCAACGGCGCCGGCACGGACAGGCAATCGAGCTTAATCGAACCAACAATTGGTGGCCACGGTGATACGCGTATCGCTGCCGTAAAAGGGCGCAACCTCATGGAACACATAGGACGGGAAAATCACCATCTGGCCGGCTTCGAGCCTGAATTCCATGGGCGCGAGCGCGAAGGCGCGATGCAAAGATGCATTTGCGGGATCCAGATAAGCATTGGCGCCCTGCCTTACGTCGAGGAATCGCAAGACGCCGCTGTCCGGATGCTGCGGAACGCTTTCGCCGGCGCGAACGCAGTACACCGCGGACCACGATGCCAGCGGGTGGTTGTGCGCGACGAATGATCCGGCATACCTTGATATGTGAAACCAGGTGAGGTTTTGAAACGAGAGCCGTGCAAGATCCTCGGCTTTCATGGACGTGGTCGCCATCACCATTTGGGCTATTGCATTCAACATGAAGCCACGCAGTTCCTGCACGCAGGCATCGGTCCAGCGAAACAAATTGAAACGGCTCTCAAAGGTTTCCGCTTGCGGCACGTGACTGGGCGTTGGATTTCGATGCTCATCCGTCTCACGTTGCAGAAACAGCGCCGCGAGCTCGCGGTTCAGGCGTTCGCAGGCGGGTAGCCGCACCTCGGCGAATGGCGTCGCAAACAGCGGATGCACCTTTATCGCGCTGCCTACCACCGTCCCAATCCTTGTTGTCCGGGCGCGGTGAAGCGAATTCGCGCCGTGACCAGCGTCAACTCGCCGGCGGCGCGCAACAGCGCGATTTCGTGCGTGACCGATGCGGGGAAGATGAGCATTTTTCCGGCCTCCGGACGCCATACATAGTGCGACTGGGTATACGGAATTCGCATCGAGGAGTTGGTCGCATCTTGAAACGTCGTGCCGAGGCGCGACTCGTACAAGCGCACCACCCCGCTGTCGGCTCGATCCTCGCTGAGCGGCGGTGCGGTCACGCAATAAATCGCGCACCACGCCGTCAACGGATAGCTGGCGGCGGGCACGCTGCCATTGGTTCGGATCACGGTGAACCAGGCGCGCATTTCCAGTTTGAACGAGCGCAGTTGCGCCTCCGTGAACTCGTTCAGGCTGCCGACCATGGAGTAAGCAACGCCTACGATTCCATGCGCCAGTTGCCGCACCGATGCTTCGGGCCACTCCATCAGATCATCGGCGCTGGAAAAGCGCAGCGGATTTCGCTGCGGCCGGTCATGGGCGGCAATTCGCTGCGCGAAGAGCGCGCGCAAGGCGGAATTGATCTGCTCGGAATCCGCAATTGACGCGATACCGAGCGGTGTCGCGAGGATGGGCATGATGGCCGGGGGCGCGGGGGTCATGGCAGGTCGGATAGCTCTTCGCGCAATTCTTGCAGCTGATCGGCGTAGTGCCGCGCCCGACCCGACGAAGTTCTGTACAGCGGTTCGCGCACTTGCCAGGCGCTGGCGGTCTTGATCGCGCCGCTGCGCGCCGCGACTGTCGGCACGTGCCCCGGCCAGGGAAGCTGCAAAAACTCGCACAGTCGCTGCAGTTGCTGTTGCGGAGCTTCAACCAGAGCATCGTAGTTGAAATCCAAAATATCATCCGCAAACCGGCTCTTCCAGTACGCCATCAAGCGTCGGTACTCGCGATAGTAATGGCCGATATCCTTGATATTCAAGGCATAACTCATCTGCTGTTCGAGATGCAGAAAGAAGATGGACAAGCAATTATCCAAAGGATCCCGCGTTGTATGTATGATCTTTGCGTCCGGAAACAGCCGCTTGATGAGACCAATGTATAGAAAATTGTCGGGTCGCTTGTCGGTGACATAGGCTGCGCTGGCCGACACACGCAGCAGTTCCGCCCGGTAGCGGGCCGCCATCGCGTCCAATCGTTGGGGCGTCAATCCGCTCGCGGCCTCAAAAAAAGGCGTGAGTTCGCTGTTGATCAAGCGCGGCAGGAAATCGATTTCTCCGCCGCAGGCAACACCGGGGATCGCGGCCAGGAGTTGTTCCGTCAGGGTCGACCCGGAGCGAAACATCCCGACGATGAATATGGGGCGTGGCGGAATACCGGCGGTGTTGGCGCGCGCACCGGACAATCCACCATCGATCAGCCGGTCGACAAACCCTTGCTGCCGGGCACGGTCATAGGGGACAACATGTGGACCGGCGCCGGCAAGACTCGCCTGGTTGGCCGCCGAATAGGCCAGGAATGCTTCACGGTAGTCGCCCGCGGCGTCGAGCAGGCGGCCGAGCGCAAACCCAAGACTGGCGCGATCGCTCATTGACGTCGCAACGTTGAGCGCGTCTTGCAGGCGTCTGACCAGAGCGTCATCGACGCTGCCGGACGGCTGAAGATTTGCAAAGCGCGCCAGCGCCTCGAAGGCCTGCGGTTCGAGCGTGAGAATCCGCGCGTACAGTGAGCTGGCTTCCGGCCGCTTGCCAAAATCTTCATAAAGGTTGGCCAAGTTCAGCAGCGCCGGCGTGTAGGCAGGGTTTATGGTCAGGGCCTGCTGCAGTTCCGCGGCCGCGCTTGGGTGATCGCGCAGAAAATCGCTGAAAATCACGCCGCGATTCAGGTGCACCTCTTCGGGGCGCGCCACGCCGAGGCCAAGCGCCTTTTGGTAGCTGGCGAGCGCCTCGTCAAAACGAAAGGTTTGGCGTTGCAGAACCGCAAGGTTGTACCAGGCATCCGCGAGCTTCGGCCAGCGGGCGAGAATATCGCGATATGCCGCAATAGCTTCCGCAAGCTGGTTTTGGCGATGCAACTGCGCCGCCTTGCCCATCATTTCCCCGGAAGCCTCGCTCAAGGTCACCTCGACCGCCGCATACCCGGGACGATTTTCCCATATCCCGCCGATTCCGGTAGCCTTGAGGGCAACAAATACGCGAACGTGTATGACCCGCAATCTTGAAACTGACATGGATACGCTGCGCACGGTGCTACGCCTCGCGGAGAGTCGTGATTTTGCCGGTGCGGCAGCCTTGGCCGAGCGAACAATTGCCGGCGGCTTTGAGCATCCCATGCTGCTCAATGTCATCGCGACGCGCCTCGAACAAGAAGGCAACTACGATGAGTCGCTGAAATTGCTCAAGCGTGCGGTCGCCATGGCCCCCAATGATGTGGGTGCGCGCCACGCGTTGGGGCTATGTCTGCAGCGTCTCGACCGCCCCGCCGAGGCTCTGAGCTGTATCGACGAACTCCTGAAACAACATGCAGACCTGCCGTTTGCACATGCGAGCAAGGGTAATGCCCTCATGGCGATGGGCTCGCTCGGCCGCGCCAAGCAGAGCCACCAACGCGCCCTCGAACTCGAGCCCGGCAATTTCTCGGCCACGACGGCGCTGGCCTCAATCGCCACCCATCGCGGCCAGCACGAGGAAGCGCGGGACTGGGCGCAACGCGCGCTCAAGATCGTTCCCGGCTACCCGGATGCCGTCTTGTCCATCGCCGCCGCGGAATTGGCGGGCGGTGACCTGGGCTCGGCCGAGAAACTGTTGCGGCAAGTCATCATTGATTCCCGGGCTGGGCCCTCCGATCGGGCGCGCGCCACGGGACTGCTTGCGGACGTGCTCGACGCCGGCCGCCGCTACGACGAGGCATTCGAGGCTTACAACGCCTGCAATCTGGCGCTCAGACAAATTCACCGGCGTTTTGCCGGCTCAAACGTGTTGGGATATACGCGCGCAGCTACGGCGGCGATGGCGCAGATTGACGCCAACCAATGGACCGTCGTCCCGGAGTCGACGTCCGCCGCCGCCGCGGCCCATGTCTTCCTGCTCGGCTTTCCGCGCACCGGCACCACCTTGGTCGAAGTCGTTCTGGACGGCAATCCGCGTGTCGTCAGCCTCGAAGAACACGAGCTGCTGGCCGACGGCGTGCTCGCCTTCATGCGCGAACCCTTGAATTTCGAAGCGCTGGCAAGCGCGGATGAGCGGCGAGTGAATGTGTTGCGCGAGGCTTATTGGCGCCGCGTGCGCAGTGCCGGCGTCGATGTCGCAGGCAAAGTGTTCGTCGACAAACATCCGCTGAACAGCCTGAAACTACCGCTGATCGTTAAACTCTTTCCCGGCGCAAAAATCCTGTTCGCCGTCCGCGACCCGCGCGATGTGATCTTGAGTTGCTTCAGACGCCGCTTCCAAATGAATCCCTCCATGTATGAATTCCTGACCGTATCCGGAGCGGCCGCCTTCTACGCAGCCGCCATGGAGTTCGCGCACACGGTCAAGCGTTCATTGGCGCTCGACTGGCGCGAGATTCGCTACGAGAGATTGGTGGCCGACTTCGAGCAAGAGATGCGCGGCATTTGCGCATACCTCGACCTCGATTGGATGGCCGGCATGGGCGAGTTTGCGCATCGCGTTCAAGCCCGCGAACATGCCACGCCGAGCACCGCGCAGCTGTCGCGCGGTCTCGTGACCTCAGCGACGGCGCAATGGCGCAACTACGAATCGCAGCTGGCGCCGGCGATGCCGCTGCTCAAGCCGTGGATAGAGCAATTCGGCAGCTAAATTACCGCGCTCGCCGCACCCAATAGGAATGATTCGAGGGCGTAAACATCAGATACGATCCCAGGGTCGCCCGCTTGATCCTCACTGCATCGCCGGCGGAAAGCCGTCCATCGTCGTCCAATACCGTCCATGTTTGACCGCTGTCGAGAACGACGGTCGTATGACCCAATTTATCGGAGCTGACGACGGCAATACGCGCCGCAATGGCTTTCGGACCTGCGTCAACGGGATGCAGTTGCGCCGCCGTTAACCCAAAGTTTTTGGGGTCGGTGGCCGCGGCGGCCGGCGCAGGCCCAGGCCCAGGCGCAGGCACCGGCGCCGGCGCCGGAGGCGGCGTTGACGGTGAGACGGGCGCTGCGGCACTCGATGCTTGATCCGGCGGCCGATGCGTCAGGGCGTCGTAACAGGCCAAGCGCTTGTCGGGCGCTGTAATTTCAGCGCAGCGCGCCATCTCATCGGCGCCGGGCGCGGCCACGGTTGTTGCCGAGATCAAGACCAGCAACGCCGCATACCGTAGCTGGTTCATGGGCCGCTTGCCGGCTGCTGTGAATAATACCGCCCGTAGACTTCGGTAGCGGTTTGAATCATGTCGCGTTCCGCCGGCGTCAACAACGGATTCCAAATATCAAAGATCAAGACGGCTCGCGGCGTATCCGACAAGTTCCAGGCTTCGTGCTCGATGGTGTCATCGAACACCCAAGCCTGATCGGGCACCCACTCCCGAGTCGTAGCCCCCACTCGGAACCCACAGTTGGGCGGCACAATCAGCGGCAGGTGCACGGTGCAGCGCGTGTTGGTGATGCCCGTATGGGCCGGGATGCGGGTGTTGGGGTCCAAGATCGAAAAGAATGCGGTAGGCGCGCGGCCCGCCACGCGGCAGCCCGGAACGACTTCCTCGAGCATTCGCGCGGTCACCGGGCAGCGCGCGATGTGGCCGGGCAACGGCTGGCTTTGGTTCCATAAAAAATACGCGCTCCACTTGCGCGAGCGGTTCAATTCCTTGAATTGATCGATGGGCAGACCGTCCGGGAAATCGATGTACGGCTGCAATCCCTCGCGGTCGGCAACCAACACTCGCATGAGTTCGTTGCGGATTTCGCCGCTCGCTGCCTCAAGCGCCTCCAGCCAGGGAAAGAGCGAACGATCGAAAAATTCAATGGCCGGCAGCTCGGGAAAGTACATCCAAGTCGGTTGCGAGTAATACGTCCTGCGCTTGCGCATCAAGGCTTCCAGGCAGTATTCGACGCGCCGCTGCCGCCGGCCGCCGTGCCGTTCACGGATCTCGGCCAAGGGTTTTTCCAGTGCGGCGCTCAAGCCTGCGCGGTCCGCGGCGATTTTTGCACTTGCGACATCGAAAGCTGACTTGAGGTGCGGCGGAATCGCGGCGCCGGCGGGCAGCGAATCCAGCGCAGCCTGGTAAGCTTGTGCGGCGTTGCGCGGATCGCCCGCCTGCTCCAGATAGTCGCCTTTCTGCAATAGCGCCGACAGATGCCGCGGCTCCAGCGCCAGCGCTTTTTCGATGGCATCGTATTCCTCGATGCGCCGGCCGAGAGCCTTTAGGCTGCTGGCAAGATTGGCCCAGATGGCGGGCTGATTGGGGTTCGCGCTGGCCGCACGGCTGAACAACAGTTGCGCTTGATCCGCGGCGCCGCGCGCGAGCATGCGGACACCGAGTTCATTGAGCACGGCCGGATGGTTTGGAGCGCGTTGCGCCACATTGGCCAGCAGCTGGTCGGACTCCGGCATGCGGCCCGCGGCCTCTTCCGCCTTCGAAGCTTGCAAAACGCGAATGATCGTCGCTTCATCGAGCGGCGTGGGGGCAGCGGAACTCACGGCGTCATTGTATAACACCCACTTAAACCCGGTTAATTTAGGGAGTGTTTGACAATTAGCGCCTCTACTGACCTGGAGCTCATGCGCGCATCGATGCTGCTCGAGACGGATCCGGCGGCGGCGGCCCGGCATGCCGGCGCTGTGCTCGGGAGCCACCCCGGGCACGATGCGGCGAGCCTGCTGCTCAGCGCCGCGTGCCGACGCCTCGGTGACTCATCGGGCGCTATCGACATCATGGAGGCCCTGGCCCGCGCCCAACCCGCATCCGCGCTGGTGCAGCTGGAACTCGGCCGCACCTATGCCGCCTGTGCCCGCAGCAATGACGCCAAGGCGGCGCTCGAGCGCGCGGTGGAACTTGATTGCAGTCTCGCAGATTCCTGGCGCGAGCTGTCCGAGCAGCGCCTGCTGCTCGGCGAGACCGCGTCCGCCGATGCTGCCTACACCCGATATCGGCGGCTGGCCACCGACCCGCCGGATCTGGCCGACGCCTACGCCGCCTTCGATCAAGGCCGGCTGGAAACGGCGGAGGCACTAGTGCGGCGGCGCTTAGGAAAGGGTACCAACGCAGTCGCCGCCTTCACCCTGCTGGCCGCCATGGCATTGCGGCGCGGCGATGATTTGGCGGAAGAGGCTGCATTGAACCACGTCTTGCTGCAGGCACCCTGCGACAGCACGGCTCGCGAACAGCTGGCGCGGCTGATGATCCGACAAGGCCGCAGCGACGAGGCGCTGCCGTTGATCGAGCGGCTGCTGGCGGCTGAACCAAGCAATGGCGCCCATGGGGTTCTCAAAGTGCTGGCTCTGCAACTGGCTGAGCGCCACACGGAGGGTCTCGCGAACATCACTCAGCTGCTTGCCGATCATCCGGACGACGCCGAGCTTCGATTGTTGGCCGGAAATCAGCAACGCTACATCGGTCAATCGACCGAGGCCATCAATTCGTACCGGCGCGCGATCGAGCTTCGACCCGGATACGGCATGGCGTATTGGGCGCTGTCGAATTTCGAGACTTTCCACTTCGCGCCCGCGGAGATTGAAAACATGCGGCGCCAGCTCGCGCTGGTCGCGCCGGTGGGTCCCGACGCCACGGGCCTGGAATTCTCCCTTGGCCGGGCGCTGGAAGATCGCGCCGAATTTGCGGCGGCGTTTGAACATTATGGGCGCGGCAATCGCCTCGCCCGCGCCACGTTCGATTACGACCCGAAAGCCACGAGCGCATTCGTAGAGCGTTTCAAAGCCACCTTTACCGGCCGCTTCTTTTCGGACCGCGCGCATTGGGGGCAGTCGGCGAGCGACCCGATATTCATCGTCGGTCTGCCGCGCTCCGGTTCGACGCTGCTCGAGCAGATCTTGGCGAGCCACTCCGAGGTCGAAGGCACGCGCGAGCTCGCATATGTGCCCACCATTGCGAGGGAGTTGGCGGGCCCGCCCGAAACGGCCGCACGATATCCGGAAAATCTGGCATTGCTCGGCGCGGTACAGATCGAAGCGCTGGCGGCGCGCTACCTTGCCAGCGCCGGGAAACACCGGCCGCTCGGCAAATTGCGTTTCATTGACAAGATGCACGGCAATTTCGCCAGCCTTGGCCTGCTGCATCTGATGTTTCCGAGCGCTGCCATCATTGACGCCAGGCGACATCCCATGGCATCCGGCTTTGCGTGTTACAAGCAGCTTTTCAACCCCGGTATGAACTTCGCGTACGACCTCACGGAATTGGGCCTGTACTACCGCGACTACGCGGGTCTCATGGATCATGTCGACACCGTGCTGCCGGGGCGGGTGTATCGCCTTCACTATGAACGTCTGGTGACCGACACAGAGAACGAAGTGCGCCGGCTTCTGGATTATTGCAAGTTGTCCTTCGAACCGCAGTGCCTGCGCTTCTATGAGAATCGGCGCGTCGCGCAAACCATCAGCTCAGAACAGGTTCGGCGACCCATTTATACCGCAGGACTGGAACAGTGGCGCCATTTCGAGTCTTGGCTCGAACCTCTGAAAATCGCGCTGCGGGATTCGGCCGACGGCTACCCGCGTTTCCAATAATTCCAAAGCTCAAAAAAAGCGGCGGGTTCTCAGGCCCGCCGCAATTTATCGACACCAGATTTTCTATACTTCGATCAGAACTTCACCTGCACATGGGCATACAGGTACCGGCCCAACGTGTCATACGTGCCAACCCAGGTATTGTCATTGCATGAGGAGTTGGGGCATTCCGTGTAGCTGCCGCTGGGGATGATCGGCGGTGCCTTGCCGGTCAGGTTGTTCACGCCGACCCGAAGGTCGATTCCCGTGGCCGCGATCGGCGCCGACAGAGAAAGATCGATATACGAGTATCCACCGATGTGCGCGGTCGGCTGGAAGTAAGTCGCTCCCAGCTGCGGATCTTGGCTCGCATGGTCCGTCTGCGACGGGCCGATGTAGCGCCAGCGCAAGGACAGGTCCAAACCCGCCCACGGCGCCTGCCAATCGGTATTCAGCACATGTCTCCAGTGGGGTGTGGGCGCGCCGCACGTGGTGCCCCAGTAGCCCGCGCAGTTATACGCTGCGCCGCCGGCGATCGGCGCCGTGAAGAAGTTAAGCACCCGCGTGCCCAACAAATTGAATCCCAGCTTGCCGTACCCGGTGTCGAACGAGTAGTGCGACGCCAGGTCGATGCCCTTGGTGCTGATGGTGCCGATGTTCTGCTCGGTCGCCGTCACGAAGTCGGCGTTATTGAACCAGAGCGAGCCGGTGCCGGCACCGCGATGGATCAAGTCGCAACCACTATTGTTCTGGCCGCAGTTATTGACGATGGTATTGGAGCTCAGCGACTCAATCGTGTTCTTGATGCGGATGTAGTAGAAATCCAGGGATCCGACCAGATTGGCGACGAACGTGGGTTGGAAAACAAAGCCGTACGTGAAGGTATCGGCAATTTCCGGCTTCAAGTTAATGTTGCCGCCCACCGAGGTATTGATTTGCGCCGCGGGATTCGTGGTGATATTGCCCCACTCCGCCTGTGTAACGCCCGTACGGGCACAGTACGCAAAGTTATGACCTTGGATCGTGCCCGAAGTGGGATCGCCCGCCACCGCGCCGATGACCGGTCCCCAGCAGGGATCCGCTGTGCCGCCGGCGCCGATGACGGCCGGAGAAAACAAATCGCCCACGCTTGGCGCTCGCACTGCGCGGTTGTAGCCGGCTCGAAGTTTCACATCTTTGATCGGCGCGTATTCGACGCCGAATTTATACGTGTTGGTATTGAAGCCCGAGGTGTACTTGGAGTAGCGGTACCCGGCATCGAACGACAGGTCGTATGCGGCCGGAAGATCGTTCAAGACCGGCAGACGCGCTTCGGTGAAGATTTCCGAGACGTGGAATCCGCCGTTGATGGCCGATTGCGCCCCGTTGCCGCCGGAGTTCAAGCCATTCGCAAAGATGTAGTCCGGATCCAAGATATAGCTTTCGGACCGATACTCGGCGCCGAGGTTGACGCTGGGACCCGAGGAGGCGGTGGGCAACTTCATGCCCATCTTTTCCAGGTCCGCGGTGACCGAACCGTCGACGATGAACTCCTTGACGGTCACCGAATAAGTCGCGGGAACATTGATGTAAGCGATGGCCCCAGGCGTAACGCCGCCCTTCTGGAAGATGTTCCAGGGCACGCAGGTCGGCGCGGTACCGTTGATAACCGATTCGCATACCGGTTGGCCAAACGTTGCACTGCCCGCGCGGTTATCTGTCACCACGTTCAGCGCGTTGGTCCCACTGGTGGCATTGATATAATCACCTTGAGAATCGTGCATGGTATTGATGCCGACCTGGCCGTACAGGTCGTACGACAGGCCTTCGATCCACTTTCCCTTGACACCGACCGTCTCGCGGAAAGAATTGGACAGATAGTTGTCTTCGCGCGGACCGTTTTCCACGGCGCGCCGGCCCACATACAAGTTGATGTTGTTGGTGCCAGCGTTCTGCGGGAAGGCCCGTTGGTTCGCGGCAACGACGTTCGGTGCGCACAGGATCCCGACTTCCTGCGCAGTGAGCAAGGGATTGGCGCAGCTGATCGTCGCGGCGGTGTAGGTGAACAATCCGCTGGGACCGTAGTTGGCCTCAGAGCTGTTGCGCGCGTACATGAAAGCCGAATACACGTTGGTGCTGTCGTTGATGTCGTAGTTCAAGAACGAGCCGGCCGTGTAGCGTTCCGCCGCGCGCTGCAGGAAGCTCAAACCGCCGTAGTTGTAGCTGTCGGTTGCGCTGCTGTAGGGCCTGAAAGCACCGGTCGTCTGATCGACGGCGTAAGCCTTGGCGGGGGTCTGCGGCACCAGTGGGGAGGGATTGCCAGTGATGGGATCAGGAGGGGCTTGACCATAGACCGCGAACCGTCCCGTGGCCGGCGTTCCGGAGCCGCCGCAGTGCAAGCCGCCGGGACCGGGCAGCGTGCTCGGTGTATTCAAGCTGCAACCCGCGTAATCGTACTGATAACCGACAGCGGGAGACGTTTTCAGGTAGGTGGCATAAATCGTGGCGTTGCCCTTGCCGTCCGCGAAATTCGAACCGGCGAGGATGGAGACGTCCTTGTTGAAGCCGGCATCGACTACGCTGCCGGGAACCGGATCGTGCGCTGCGGCGAGATTGGCGAGCAAGTCCGCATGATTGTTGTCATAGCGGCCGTAGCCGTATTGCGCATCCACCCGGACGCCTTCAAAGTGAGTGTTCAACACGAAGTTGACCACGCCCGCGACGGCGTCTGCGCCGTACACGGCGGATGCACCGCCCGTCAGCACGTCGACGCGCTCGATCAATTCAGCCGGGATTTGGTTGATGTCCGGGCTGCTGGACGTGTTGTTGCCGGCCGCGCTCAATCCGGCGCCGGGCGCCAGTCGGGTGCCGTTCACCAGCACCAAGGTTCGTTGCGAGCCCAAGCCGCGCAGGCTCACCGTGGCGGTGCCGTTGGAACTGATCGAGGTGCCGCCGCTTTGTTCCGCGACGACCGATGGCAGGTTGTTCAATAAATCTTCGGTGCGCACCAGGCCCGACTTCGCAATATCAAGCGAGTCCAGGCTGGTGATTGGACTGATCGAGACATCGTTCGGCGAAATCGCGAGGCGCGATCCGGTGACGACCACTTCTTGTAAGGCGGTGTCACTCGCGGCGGCCGGGGCCGTTTGCGCATATGCCGGTGCGCCAGCCGCCGATGCGGCAGCTGCGGCCAATACGGCACGCACCGCGTATTGCAGTTTAGTATTCCCCATCATTTTCTCCCATGAGTTGAATCGATCCCAATCTCGGCAAGCACCGTGCTGCAGCCAATTCATCCCTGCGCAGCCAATGCCGTTGTATGAATGGATTACAACACGCCATCACGTGGTTGCCAAGCCGCCAGGCGGAGCCAAGAACAGTTAAGTTCCTTCGACGTTTCCGTGGTATATCTTGGGTCTGCAGGCACCGCTCGGCGTGCGCCAGGGTGCGACCTCATTCCTTCCCCCCGGGGCTAAATCGCTCCGGCCAACGTGATCACGAAGCAGCCGCGACCATCATCCAGCGCCACGCAATGGGCGTCGCCACCGTGGCGGCGCGCAATCTGTCGCACCAGAGACAGGCCCAATCCATTTCCGGCGCCGTTGCGGCCATCCCGGCGGTGATAGAAGGGCGTGAATACCTGCTCGAATTCCGCCGCCGCCGGACCGCGGCCGCTGTCCCATACTTTCAGAACGACGGTCGCGCCTTCGCGCTCAAGTCGAACGTGCGTGGGCGGTGCGCCATGGCGCTTGGCATTTTCCAGCAGGTTTCGCAGCAACCGCCGCAACAATCGGGCATCGCCGCGCACTCCGATCGGCGCGCCCTCGAGCTGAACCTCGTCATAGCGCGAGCACTCCTCGGCAGCCAATGCCAGCAGATCGATTTCCTCGCTGATCTGCGGCTGCTCGATGGCGTTGAGTCGGCTGGCCAGCAGTATTTCATCCACCAGCCCGTCCAACTCCGCAATATCCTGCTCCAAGCCCGCTTTGCTTTTGGGGTCAGCGACACTTTTCAGCATTTCCACAGCGAGCCGGATTCGCGTCAAGGGCGTGCGCAACTCATGCGATGCGTTGGCCAGCAGGGATTGGTGGGCGCGGACCAGCTGCTCGATCTGGCCGGCGGCACGGTTGAAACTCCCCGCAAGGCGCGCCACTTCATCGTTGCCCTCCACGGCGACTCGTGCCGCAAGATCACCTGCGCCGAGCGACTCGACGCCGCGTTGAAGGCGTTCAAGACGCCGGGTCAGTTGCCGAACGAGGGGAAAGGCGGCGACTCCAATTGCCAGGGCCACGAGCAACAACAGGCTGTGAAAAATCAGTCTTGCGTTGCCCGTGCCCACCGGCACGCTGGCGACCAGCAGTCGCCCGTCTGCCAGGTGCACGCCCGATACAGTGCCATCCTGCCAATGCGTCACCGCGAGCACGTGATGGCGCAGCGCACCGGGCGGCGGTAATGGGCGGCCTATGGCCGCAATCACCGTTCCATCCATGGCAAACAAGGTCACGTCTCCATGGAGCCCCGACGCCAAGCGCCGCAGGGCCTCCTGCTGTTCGGCGGGTGGAGAGTCTGCTGCAGGCAGGGCGTTTTGCACCACCCTTCCCAGCGTCATGCCGACCTGCTCCATAGGTCCACCGGCGAGATGCCATAGCACCGCGGCGGCCAAACCGAGAAGGGCAAGGCTTGCCAGCAGCGCCAGATAGAAGCGCAGATAAAGACGCAGCATCAGTCCTGCGCCTTGGCGAACACGTAGCCGGCCGTGCGCACGGTAATGACACGCCGAGGCTTCTTCGGATTGTCCTCAATGCATGCACGAATGCGCGAGACGTGCACGTCAATGGAGCGGTCGAAGGACTCGAAACCCTCGCCCTTCACCAGATCCATCAGGATCTCCCGCGACATGACTCGACCGGCATTCTTCGCCAGCGCAACGAGCAAATCGAATTGATAGCCCGTGAGTTCGCAAGGCTTGCCGTCCAGTCTCACGGCCCTCGCGGCGGTGTCGAGTTCCAAACGACCGAAGTGCAGTGCCTTCTCGCCCGCCGCGCCGCGCACATGCCGGCGCACAATGGCGCGCAAGCGCGCGAGCAATTCACGCGGCTCGAAGGGTTTCGGCAGATAATCATCGGCGCCTAATTCCAAGCCGACGATCCGGTCGACGGCATCGCCTCGAGCGGTCAGCATTAGTACGGGTGTGTCGCGCTGGGCACGCAGCCGCCGGCACACCTCCAGTCCGTCCATGTCGGGCAGCATCAAATCGAGGATAACGGCGTCGTACTGCGCATCGTTCAATCGTTCAAGAGCAGTGGCGCCCAGTGATGCGACCGTCACGCCAAACCCCGCCTGACCGAGATACTCCAGGAGCATCTCGGCCAGCCGGGGATCATCTTCAACCAATAAAATGCGCTCGACCATTCAATGGCGACTCTAGAGACAGCGAGCCGCCAAAGCCAGCGGTCTTAAGAGCTGGCCTTGCCGTGCATTTGGCCGTGCATTTGCTTCAAGTGGGCCGCCAGTGCGTCGCGTTGCGCCGGCGTCAGCAGGTCGCTGACATCGGCGATGAGCTGGACAAAGCGCTTGGAGGCCTGATCAGCCAGCTGCAGGTGCGCTACCCGCGCCGCTTCCAGCGCGTTGCGGTCGACCGGGCTTGTGGTCAAACCTTGCAGTGCCTGTGTGTGCGCGGCTTGCAACTGGGTATGCAAAGGCAGCAGATCGTTCACCGCCTGCTTCACCAGGGGGGTGATTTGCGCTTTCTGCGCATCGGTGGCGTCGATCTCGACATACAAGTGCTTGAGCATCTGGTCGACGTGCGCCGACACGTCCGCCGCGCTGTGGCCGCTCATCATGCCGTGATGCCAGCCGCAGGCGCCGCTGCCGTTGGCCAGCGCGGCGGCGACGCCGACCAGAGTGGCGGCGGCGACAATGACGGCCAAGGTCATGCGGCTGAACAGCGGGCGGCCTGATTGCGGCGGGCCGTTAGTTTCCGGGGAAGTATTCATGGTGGATTGCCTTGTCGGTGAAGAACACGACGAACAGTCTGCGCGTCGACTGTGAGCGGCATTTGAGGGCCATGTAAAGATTTGTGAAGCACCAAACTCATGTGTTTGGCGACAGTACTTCTCCGCCCACGGGCCATCAGTCGACGCGGCGACCGGCAGGCTTTTCAAAATTGACGCCTAACTTTTCGACCATTGCGATGAGAATCGCATTTTGATATTCGAGATGCTGCAGGATGACTTCGATTTCCTGCTCCGCTTTGATATTGATTTCAAGATCATTGTCCGCGCGAAGCTCAGAATGGCGCCCCTGGATGTTCTGGCCGACCATGATCAGCGGCATCAATAGAAGCTGAATCAGATTGGAAATGAACAGCCAAAATGCAAATGCCATCGGTGGATCAAACTGCAAACCACGCGGCACGAGCAGATTCCACGCCAACCACACCACGGTCCAAATCAGGACGATCAGAAAGAACCCCATGGTGCCGACTCGATCGGTGATCCAACAAGCAAGCCGGTCGAGCGTGCTCAACTTGTTGGATGCCTCCCGATTCACATTGCGAAGCGTCTTGCGATGCTCTCTAAAAGCGGTCAATGAGACCGGACGACCAGGCGCTTCGGCAGATGGTTTATTATTCATGACGGAACCTCGAGGACAATATTCATGAATACACCCGAGGCGAACATTTGTCAGCCTCCGAGTTCGATCGTAGAATTCGCTCAACCATGCGACTCGAGTTGTGAGAATTGTTTTGTCTCGGGGTCGCTTCGCGGCCATCGTTATTAGCATCGGTTTCGCACTGCCTGCCGGTGCCCAGACAGATGAAATTCAGGTGTATGACGCTACGATCGCCCCCACCGGCGCCTTCAATTTGACCCTGCACGACAATTTCACGCCCATTGGTTCGAGTACACCCCGCTTTCAGGGCGGCATCACGCCCGACAAATCGCTCAATGGCGCTGCGGAGTGGGCATACGGCGTGCTCCCTTGGTTTGAAGCCGGGGTCTATTTCCCACTGTATTCGATCACCCGGGACAACAGCATTCTTTACAACGGCTTCAAGCTGCGGGCGCTGTTCGTCACGCCGGACGCCGCCAAACGCGAATTCTTTTATGGGGTCAACTTCGAATTCAGTTTCAACACGGCACATTGGGACCCGCGCACTTACACTTCCGAGATCCGCCCCATCGTCGGCAGCCACGTGGGCCGTTTCGACTTCATATTCAATCCGATCATTGACAACTCCTGGACTGGATTCTCGAATCTGGAATTCGTACCTGCGACCCGCGTGGCGATGGCGGTCACGGACAAATACAAGGTGGCGCTCGAGGAATATGATGACTTCGGCCGCATCAGCCATTTTCTGCCCGCCGCCAAACAGTCACATCAATTGTTCGGGGTTCTCGACATCAACCTCGGCGGCTTGGCGATTGAGGCAGGAATCGGCGCCGGGCTGACCGGTGGTTCGGATCATCGTGTCGTAAAGCTCATCTTGTCGAGAGATCTCTGACGTCAGTGCGATTGCGCCTCCGGCGCTGCATTCGAAAAGCGTTTGCCGGCGACCGCGCTGGCGGATGCGCGGTCGTTTTGCGGCTTTCCGGGCGCCTGCTTCGAGGCCGGCTTCTGTTCGGCTGCAGTGATTTTGGCGGCGATTTCTTTCATGCCCGGCGCCAGCGCCGCGGCCCGGCGGTAGTTGCGAATCGCGTCTTGCGGACGCTGTGCTCGAACCAGCGCGTCTCCCAAACCAACCAGCAGCGCTGGATCGTTGGGGTTCCGGCGGATCGCATTGTAACAAGCTTGTACGTCCGCCAGAGTTGAGCAGCGGGCGGTATCCCGCTTGAGCGCCGCCGGCATCTCATCAGCGGCCTGTGATATCGCGTCACGCGACCACGCTATGCCGGAGAGGAGCAGAAGTGCCAACAACAACCTCATTGCCCAACGTCTCTGACCAGGCGAATTCCTACGCTGCTGGTTCGATAATCCGCCGCAAAGTGATTTCGATAATTGGCCCGCACATAAGCCGGTGTGCTGAACCAGGAGCCCCCGCGAAGTTCATGTTCAGAACAATCGCCGTCGCGGCGCGCCGATCCGTCGATGGGCGCACCGCCATAGTCCGCGTGCCAGCAATCTTCGGTCCACTGAAAAACGTTGCCGAGCATGTCGTTGAGGCCAAATGAATTGGCCTTGAACGAACCGACGGGCGCGGTGTAGACGAAGCCATCGTTACAACCGAACACGGCCCATCCCGGATACCGTTGCCCCGCGCTGGCGTCGGCAACATTCGCCGTGGCGCACGCCCCCGACCCGTTCGCGCTCCACGGCTGCACGGCCTCGCCGCCGGCGCGCGCGGCATATTCCCATTCCGACGCACTCGGCAGCCGGTACGAGTGGCCGGTCCTCGTCGACAGCCACCGCGCATAGGCCTTGGCGTCATTCCACGACACACAGGTCACGGGGTGCGTCCCGGTTTGCGAAAACCCGGGATTTTTCCAACTGTTGTCGGGCCGATGCTTCCAGTCGCCGTCGTAAGTGTCGCAGCCGCGCATGTCCCAACCGGTGTCCATGATGAATTGCTGGAAGTCGTCGACCGTAACCGCATTCGAGGACATGCTTACCGAAGGGCCGATGGCCACCCAATGCAGCGGCGTTTCGAACGCCGTCGAGCCGTTCTCCGCGCGCAGCGACCCTTGTTTGAATCTCCCCCCGGGCAGCACCACCATGGCGGGACAGGTGGGGCAATCCTGAATTACCGTGCCTGGTTCGGGCACGGCTGCGGCCGTCGGTACCGATGCTTCCTTTGGCGCCGACGCACGTTGAACCAAGAACCAAGCGGCAACTGCCAGTACCGCAACTGCAACGCTGACTATCACCGGATAGGGGATCAAACGGACATTCCACCGTTGGCCTTGCCGGCGTACCGGGGGGGCGCTCACACTGCTCTGGTCGAAACCGCGGTGCCATTCCCGACTCCGCAACAACTCCAGCTGAGAATTCAACTGCGCCTTCAATGCGACCAGTTCCCGTCGTGCTGCATTCAGGCCGGATTCGCTCCGAGCGAGCTGCGCGCTGAGCAGCGCGGCCGCTTCTTTAGTGGCCTTTAATTCCAAGGCAATCGCGTCCGCATGGGTGCGCGCTGCCGGCAAATCGGCCCCCAGTTGTGCCCCAGCATTGGCGCGCGCCTTCAGCATCGGGACAATTTTCGCGTGTTCTTGTTGCAAAGCCGCGAGCTGAGCTTCGCGCTCGCCCAGCGAGTGCTTTACCTGAGCAATCGTGGCGTCACGCGCTGCCAGCGCTTCTCGCAATGTCCGCGCATCGGTTTGGTAGCGCCTGGCTTCGAGCAGCGCCTCATCGCCACGCGAACTCGCCGCTTCATTTGTTGCAAGGCTCTCAGCCCATGCCTTGTCGAAGCCCCGGCTCTTGTTTTGTTCTGACTGAAGAGCGGCGCGTGCAGTCGCGAGTTCCGCGGCCAGCGCACTGGCACGCGCCACGGCGGCCCGCAAATCGACCTCCAAATGCGAGCCGGCGTCGGCGCGCGCTTCCAACATCGGCACTATCCTCGCATGTTGCTGCTGCAGTGCTGCGAGTTGAGCATCCCGCTCTGCGAGGGAGTTCAGCACCTGAGCGATCGTGGCGTCGCGTGCGGCGAGTGTATCCCGCAAGACGCGCTCCGGCTCAGGCGCATCCTCGCCGCGCTCGGCCGACGCCGACCGCGCCGGCGCAAGAATTGAATCAGGGCTTTGATCTTGCGCCGAGTCCGGCTCGTACTGCGCCCCCGATACGGCAGCCTCGTTCGCACTTTTTTCGATGGCTGCATTGAGCAGGCGGACCACCTCGACATGTGCATATTCCGGAAACGGTTCGATTCGCTCGCGGCGCCGCAGAGTTTCCAACATCGCGGTTGGCGATGCGCCGATCGCGAGCAGTCGCTCCAGCTGCGCCACCACCTCGGCATAGGTAAACCCGCCGGTGCCAAAGGCACGCAAAACTTTTTCGAAAGTTAAGACCGGGGAAGGTGCGATGGAGAGCATTCGGATGCGCCTCGAAATGCGCTAGGCATACGGTCATTCTACTGATGCGCCGCGGTCGGCAAGTCGTCCCACAGATTTTGCATCGTCGCGCGCATCGAGACAATGCTTGTAGTTTTTTCAAAACGCGTATGGCGTGATGTTAAATGCGGTTAACTTCCTGCCAGCGCCACGATGTCCTTCACTTCAAGAATCTGTTTGGGATAGCCTTTGGTGGCGGCCTTGATCATGGCCTGCCCCACTTCCTGCAATGTACAAAAGCCTGCGGGGTACAGTGCCCTGCCGATGGGATAGAGCCAGGCAATCAACGCGTAGTAACCCTTTACGTTGTTTTGGCCCGGCGTCGCTCTCATAAAGCCGGGGCGAAACATATAGGCCCGTTTGAACAACCGGAACAAGGCATTCTCGGTGGCGCCTTTTACGCGCGCCCAGGCAACGCTCCCTTGTTCACTGCTGTCGGTGCCTGCTCCCGTGACATAGCAGAAGGTCGTCGCTGGATTCAATTTCGCCAACAGCCGCGCTACGTTCAACGTGAGGTCATAGGTAACGTGCCTATATTCCTCTTTGCTCATGCCGACGGACGATACGCCCAGACAAAAGAAATAGGCGTCGAATCCCGTCAATTGTTGCTCGATCGGCAGCAGATTGAAAAAATCGCCGTGAAGGACCTCGCGCAGCTTGGGGTGAGCTACGCCTCCGGGCTTTCGATTGATGACCAGAACCTGTTCCACGTCGGGAGCTTCAAGGCACTCGAGCAGAACACCTTCTCCAACCATGCCGGTGGCTCCGGTTATGATTGCTTTCATTGCAGTTCAGTCGGTGTACGCCGCAATCAACGCCCGCGCCGCCTTGGCGGCACCTTGTACCGGGCCATCCGCGCCCATGGTGATGCGAGCCACATAGGCACCTTCCCACAACAGCATCAGCGAGTCGCCCAACGCATTGGGTTCGCGGGCGCCCATCTCGCGCGCGAGCCGGCGAAAGCGCTGACGCAAATCGGCTTTGTACTTCTCGATCACGGGACGCGCCGGATGGTCCGGCTCGGTGATTTCCACCGCGGCGTTGGCAAGCGCGCAACCCCGGCAATCTTCCTCGCAATTGTTCTCCACCAACATGTCGAACAGCGACTCGACCTGCAGGCGCGGATTGCCCGCATGAGTGGCGATGGTTTCATCCCACCAGAGCCTACCCTCGCGCTCCTCGCTGCGTAGATACTCCGCGACCAGCTCGTCCTTGGAGGCGAAATTGCGATAGAAGCTCATCTTGTTGGTTCCGGCTTCTGAGGCGATCGTGTCCACACCCACGGCGTGAATGCCGTGGCGATAAAACAGATCGCTGGCCGTTCGCATGATGCGGTCACGCACACGCGACTTCGGCGCTGAAGAAATAACTTCTTCCTTTACAGGAACTTGCGTCTTTTCCAGCAGATTCATAGAATCGCTCCACTTGACATGTGACTGACCGGTCATTAACGTATCACATAGCGTTACTGACCGGTAACACACGTTGCATAGCATCGGTGTGTTTCAGCTGCAAGTCAAGGTCTCCCGCGGGAGAGCTCGTCTGGCGGCACAGCATCAGTCGCTGTTCGCCCGGAATGGTCCGGAGTTTGGGAATTCGAATATCCGATCGGAGTCGTACGTGCCGCTCAAGCATCTGAATCTTAGCAAGACGTCCCTGTCTGTCGTACTCGGCGTCGCCGCACTTGCAGTGTTCCTGCTGTTTTCCGTCACGGGGCACTCGCGTGCCAAGCCGCAGGCTGCGGCCAGCACCGCCTTGGCCAAGGTGACGGTGGCCGAGGTGATCCACCGGCCGCTGCGCGAATGGCAGGAATTCAGCGGTCGTCTGCAGGCCGTGAATACCGTGGAAGTCCATCCGCGCGTCAGCGGCTTCATCGATCGCGTGGCCTTCGCGGACGGCGCGCGCGTCAAGAGAGGCCAGCTTCTGTTCCAGATCGACCCGCGCCCGTTTCAAGCGGAAGTCGAGCGCCTGGTCGCAGAGCGTAACCGCAGCGTTTCGGACCTCGATCTCGCCAAGGCCAACCGCGCACGCGCCGAGCGGCTGATCGGTGCGCACGCGATTTCACGTGAAGAGTACGAGCGGCAGGTGGCGGCCGAAGCTTCCGCCCAGGGAGCCTTGGGCTCGATCGACGCCTCCCTGCAAGAAGCGCGTTTGAATCGCGAATTCACCGAAGTGCGCGCGCCGATCGACGGTCACGTATCGCGCGCGATCATCACCGCCGGGAACCTGGTGACCAGTGCCAGTCTTCTGACCACGCTCGTTTCGGACGATCCGGTTTACGTCTATTTCGACGCCGATGAACAGACTTATCTGCGCTATGCGAAAGCGAAGCACGATCGGCCGCGCGCGCGCGACGGGGACTCCGACATCTATATCGGGCTGGTTGATGAAAACGGCTACCCACATCCCGGGCAGCTCGACTTCATCGACAATCAGGTCGACGCGACGACCGGGACCATTCGAGCCCGTGCCGCGCTTGCAAACCCCGACGGCCGTTACACGCCGGGCCTGTTTGCGCGCGTGCGCCTCGTCGGCGGAGAAGATCACGACAGCGTCCTCATCGAGGATCGCGCCATCGGCACGGACCTTTCCAAGACATATGTGCTGACGCTCACGCAGGACAATCGCATCGAGTACCGGCTGGTCGAACTCGGTCCTGAAATCAATGGTCTGCGCGTGGTGACGCGCGGACTGGCTCCCAACGAACTCATCGTCGTCAACGGTCTGCAGCATGTGCGCCCTGGGCAGAGCGTCGCGCCCACGCGCGTCGCCATGAGCGATGTCGCGGCGGGCTTGAGCCAGGTGGCGGCGCAGCCGGCCCCGGGACCGCTGAGTCCCCCACCGGCGGGGAGCCCGGTCGATGGGGTCGCGCGTCTCGCGCAGGCGGCCGTAGCCCTTCACGTGAATCGCTGAATTTCCGCCGACATCAGCGCAGGACTCGTTATGAAACTCTCGCAATTCTTCATCAGCCGCCCGATCTTTGCCGGCGTGCTCTCGGCCCTGATTTTCCTGGCCGGTCTGATCGCTCTACCCAGGCTCCCGATCAGCGAGTACCCGGAAGTGGTGCCGCCGACGGTGATTGTGAAGACGACCTACCCGGGGGCCAACCCGAAGGTCATTGCCGAGACCGTGGCGAGTCCCCTGGAACAGTCGATCAACGGCGTGGAGGGGATGCTCTATCAATCCTCGCAAGCGACGGCCGACGGCGTGATGACCCTCACCATCACGTTCGCGCTGAACACCGATGTCGACAAGGCGCAGGTCCAGGTGCAGAACCGCGTATCGCAGACGCTGCCGAAGCTCCCCGACGTGGTGCAACGGCTGGGCGTGGTCACCAACAAGGCCTCCCCGGATCTGACCATGGTGGTGCACTTGGTGTCTCCGGATAATCGCTATGACACGCTGTATCTGTCGAACTATGCGCTGCTTCGCGTCAAGGACGAGCTCGCCCGCTTGGACGGCGTCGGCGACGTACAGGTGTTCGGCGCCGGCCAGTTTTCCATGCGCGTCTGGCTGGATCCGGAGAAAGTCGCGAGTCGCGGCCTCACGGCGGATGATGTCGTAAAGGCGATCCGCGAGCAGAACATACAGGTCGCTGCGGGCCAGCTCGGCGCGCCGCCGCTGCCCAGCGCGACGGAATTTCAGGTCGCGATCAACGCCAAGGGGCGTCTCACCACCGAGGAAGATTTTCGCAGCATCATCATCAAGACCGGTGCCGCCGGCCAGGTCACGCGCTTGAAGGACGTGGCGCGCATTGAGCTCGGCGCCGACACCTATGCGCTGCGCGCGCTGCTCGACAACAAGGCAGCCGCTGCGATTCCGATTTTTCAGCGCCCGGGCAGCAACTCGATCGCGATCTCCGAACTGGTGCGCGCGAAGATGCAGGAACTGAAGCGCGACTTCCCGCAAGGCGTCGATTACCAAATCGTCTACGACCCCACGGTATTTGTGCGCGGCTCCATTCATGCGGTGGTGCACACGCTGCTCGAGGCCATTCTGCTGGTGGTGTTGGTGGTCATTGTCTTTCTGCAGACCTGGCGTGCCTCCGTCATCCCATTGATCGCGGTGCCCGTGTCGCTGGTGGGAACCTTCGCGGTCATGCACTTGTTCGGATTCAGCTTGAACGCGCTGTCGCTGTTCGGCCTGGTGCTCGCCATCGGCATTGTCGTCGACGATGCCATCGTGGTGGTCGAAAATGTCGAGCGCAATATCACCAACGGCTTGAAGCCCATGGAGGCGACGCGGCAGGCGATGCGCGAGGTCACTGGGCCCATCGTCGCCACGGCCCTGGTGCTGTGCGCGGTGTTCGTGCCGACCGCATTCATCAGCGGACTCACCGGCCAGTTCTACAAACAGTTCGCCCTCACCATCGCCATCAGCACGGTGATCTCGGCGTTCAACTCCCTCACGCTCTCACCGGCGCTGTCCGCGCTGCTGCTCAAGGAACATGGGGCGCCCCCCGATCGCCTGACGCGCATCCTCAATCGCCTGCTCGGCGGATTCTTCCGCCCGTTCAACCGCTTCTTCGCACGCTTCTCGGCAAGCTACGTCGGCGGCGTGGGCCGCGTCGTGCGCGCCGGCGGCATTGCACTCTTTATATATGCCGGGTTGATTGGGCTTACCTATGCAGGCTTTGCGCGGACTCCCACCGGCTTCATTCCGCCGCAGGACAAGCAGTATCTCGTGAGCTTCGCGCAGCTCCCCGATGCGGCTACGCTCGATCGTACCGAGGCGGTGATACGCCGCATGGGTGAGATTGCCCTCAAACAGCCCGGCGTTGATCACGCGGTGTCTTTCCCCGGACTCAGCATCAACGGGTTTACGAACAGTCCCAACTCCGGGATCGTGTTCGTGACCTTGAAGCCCTTCGATGAGCGCAAGTCCAAGGATTTGTCGGCCGGCGCGATCGCCGCTGCGCTCAATCAACAGTACGCCGGCCTACAAGAGGCCTTCATCGCCGTGTTCCCGCCGCCGCCCGTCAACGGCCTGGGCACGATCGGCGGTTTTCGCATGCAGATCGAGGATCGCGCCGGCTTGGGCTTCGAAGAACTCTACCGGCAGACTCAGAACTTGATGGCCAAGGGCGGTCAAACGCCCGAGCTGCAGGGCCTCTTTTCCAGCTACCAGGTCAACGTTCCGCAAATCGACGCCGACGTGGATCGCGAGAAGGCGAAGTCGCAAGGCGTGTCGGTGCAAGAGCTCTTTGACACGATGCAGGTGTACCTAGGTTCCTTGTACGTCAATGACTTCAACGCCTTCGGCCGCACCTATCCGGTGACCGCTCAGGCCGAACCGAATTTTCGGCTGCAGGCCGAAGATGTCGTGAGACTGAAAACCCGCAATGCCGCGGGCGACATGATTCCCTTGGGCTCCTTCGTGACCGTCAAGCGCTCCTCGGGTCCCGATCGTGTCATGCACTACAACTCCTATCCCACGGCAGAGATCAACGGGGGACCCAATATCGGCTTCAGTTCCGGCCAGGCGCAGGCGGCGATGGAACGATTGGCCCGGCAAGAATTGCCCAATGGCATGAGCTTCGAATGGACCGAGCTTACTTATCAACAGATCATTGCCGGTAACACGGCGGTGCTCATCTTCCCGCTCGTGGTGCTGCTCGTGTTCCTGGTGCTCGCCGCGCAGTACGAGAGCTTGAGCCTGCCCCTCGCCGTCATCTTGATCATGCCCATGGTGCTTCTGTCGGCCATCACCGGCGTCGAGCTCACGCACGGCGACAGCAACATTTTCACGCAGATCGGCCTGATCGTGCTCGTGGGTCTCGCCGGCAAAAACGCGATTCTCATCGTGGAGTTTGCCAGGGATCAGGAACTCGAAGGTGTCCCGCCGCTACAGGCTGCACTCAACGCCGCACGCTTGAGGCTGCGCCCGATCTTGATGACCTCACTCGCCTTCATCATGGGCGTGGTGCCGCTCGTCGCGTCGACCGGCGCGGGCGCGGAGATGCGTCATGCCATGGGCATCGCTGTGTTCTCCGGGATGCTGGGGGTTACCGTCTTCGGGCTCATCCTGACACCGTTGTTTTACGTCCTGGTTCGCAAGCTCTCGCGGCGCGCAGGCGCGCCTAAGGCGTCCACCGCTGCACCGGTGCTGCTCGAACGGCCCCTGGCCGATGAAACGGGTTGATCAGCGCCATGAATGAAGGTACCGCTTTGAAAAACATATTTCCGATCGCCCTGGTGGCGCTGCTCCTGACCGCTTGCGCTGTCGGCCCCAATTACCGCGCGCCGCAGACCGCGCCGGCTGTCGTGCAAAACGCCCGCTCGACCGCCTTTGTCGCACAGACGCCGGTGGCCCTCTGGTGGCAGGAGTTTGATGACACCGAGCTCGATACCCTGGTGCGCCGCGCACTGACGGCCAATTTGGATCTGCGCTCCGCGTACGATCGGGTCAGAGCCGCCCGCGCGGTTTTCGTCGAAAAGAAATTCGACTACGCACCGCACGTACAGCTGGACGGCACGTACTCGCATTTCGAAGAGCAGCAGCCCGGATTCGGCCCGGGCCGCATCAACGCGCAAAGCGACAGTTTGGGATTTGATGCCGCTTGGGAAATCGATCTGTTCGGCCGCGTGCGCCGCTCGGTTGAGGCCGCGCGCGACGACTTGGACGCCGAGCGTGCCAACTATCAAGATGCGCAAGTCATCGTCGCCGCCGAGGTTGCGCGCAATTACTTTGAGCTTCGAGGTGCGCAGAAGCGCCTTGCCGTGGCGCGAGAAAACCTGGCCACCGAACATCAAACCCTCGAGCTCACGCAACTGCTTGACGAGACCGGCCGCGGCTCGGAACTTGACGTACAGCGCAGCCGCGCCCGGCTCAAGGCCACTGAGGCCACCATTCCCGCGCTCGAGGCCGCCGAGAAGCAGGCGGGCTATCGACTGGCCGTGCTGATTGCGGAGCGGCCGGGTCAACTGGATGAGGAGTTGCGGCCGGCGGCGGTTGCCACCTACGCCAAAGCGCTTCCCATCGGCGACTCCGCCGAGCTGCTGCGTCGCCGACCCGATGTCCGCGCCGCGGAGCGCCAGCTCGCCGCTGCGACAGCCCGGGTCGGCGTGGCGACCGCCGATCTTTTTCCGCGCATCAACGTCACCGGTTTCGTTGGATTTCTCTCAGGCGACGTGGGCAAGCTCTTCGGCACCGGCGCCGGCGACAACGCCCGCGCGTGGTCGATCACCCCGACGGTAAGCTGGGCCGCATTCGATATAGGCTCCGTGCGCGCGCGGCTGCGCGCCAGCAAAGCGCAGTCCGACGCCGCGGCGGCCAATTACGAGAAGGTCGTGCTGCTGGCGCTCGAGGACACTGAAAACAGTTTCGTCGCCTACAGCTCGCGGCAAACGCAACTGAAGAGCCTGAACGAGCAGGCTCAAGCCTCGCGGCGCGCCGCGGAGCTCGCCGAAATTCAATATCGTGAGGGTGTCGCGGATTTCCTGGTGCTGCTGGACGCGCAGCGTACGCAGCTCGATGCGGAAGATTCGGTGGCGCAGGCCGAGACCGGCGTGAATGTAGCGGTGGTCGCGATTTACAAGGCCTTGGGAGGTGTCGGTCAGCCTCTGAGCGGTGAGGCCGCCGTGAGGGTGGCGCAAATACCATGAGAGCGCGCATCGGCACCGCCATGGGTCCGTACTGGGGAGGCCTCGTTCAGGCCATCGATGCCATCGCGGCGATCGGCGCGCTCGGTGCAGTCGGCGGACTGCCTGCGCTTCTGAGTGCCGTCACACATTACGCTCGCCGGGCACTGCGCGATAAGGAGTGAATTCCCATGCAACAACGACACATGATTGCAGGATTGTTAAGCGCGCTGAGCCTGCTGCTGCTGGGGTGCTCGCCGCTCGTCATTCGGGAAGCGAAGTCGCCGGCTCAAACCGATGCGCCGAATTCGATACGCACGCTGGGTGCCGATCAGCGCTTCTCGACCCTGTCTGCGCAGAGCGTCGCGCAGCGCCTTCATGCATCGCGCGCGGATGAGCCTGTCAACATCCTGGCACTGTCCGGGGGTGGCGCCGACGGCGCATTTGGCGCGGGTGCCGTGGCCGGTCTTACGCGCTCAGGATCACGGCCGCAGTTCTCCGTGGTCACCGGCGTGAGCGCCGGCGCGCTGATCGCTCCCTACGCTTTTCTCAGTCCGGAGTGGGACCAGCAGCTCATCGATATCTACACCACGGGACGCGGAGAACACTTGCTGCAGTCCCGCGGGTTAGGAGCGCTCTTCGGCTCGAGCATATATCGGGGCACGCCGCTGAAGGAACTGGTTGACCGATATGCCACCGATGCCTTGATTCAAGCGGTGGCGCGCGAGGCGGCAACGGGGCGACTGCTGCTCGTGGCCACCACCGATGTCGGCACTGGAGAGCCCGTGGTATGGGACTTGGGATCGATTGCCATGAACGGCGGCCCGGGTGCAAGAGCGCTGTTTCGAGATGTCTTGGTGGCCTCCGCCAGCGTACCCGGGATATTCCCGCCGGTCGTCATTCGTGTGCAGGAGCGAGATGCGCTCTACGACGAGGTCCATGTCGATGGATCGATTACCGTGCCGTTCGTCGTGCCCTTGCCGTTGTCGCGCGGCGCGGCGGTGTACGTCATCGTTGACGGACGGTTGAGCGAAGAGCCTCTGCCGGTACGGCTGCGAACCAGGGCCATTGTATCGCGGAGCGTTTCCACGGGACTCAACCACATGCTGAGGACCACGCTCGAGCTGACCGCGACCAACGCAGAGCTGCAGGGCGCGAGGCTGCAGTACGCGGCGATTCCGATCACCTACCCAACGGTCGCGCCGTTCGATTTCCATGCCGAAACAGTGCGCTCGCTGTTCCGGTACGGCTATGAATGCGCTCAATCGGGCCAACTGTGGGTCCCTTATGACGATCCCAAGGGGCGCTTGGTTTCGCGCTAGTTCCATCGGCTCATGCCGGCGCCGGCTCAGATTCGAGCTCAGCCGCCGGCGGATGGCCGAGCGGCAGGGTGAAATTCACGGTCGCCCCGCCGCCGGGTCGGTTGAATCCCGCGATCTTCCCGCCGTGCGAGTCGATGATGGCACGGCAGATCGCGAGGCCCAAGCCGACGCCCGGCGTGGCCGATTCACGATGACCACGGGCAAATTTCTCGAACACCGCATCCTCACGCCCGGGCGGCAGCCCTGGGCCATTGTCGGAAACCGAGATGCTCAGCTGATCGGCCAGAACCTCGGCGGAGACGGTCACGGTACTTCCCGCAGGCGTGTACTTCGCCGCGTTTTCGAGCAGGTTGACCAGCACGCGCTCGATCAACAGTGCGTCGAATCGCACCAGCGGCAGGTCGCGAGGCAGGCGTATGTCGACGCGGTGCTGTTTCAAAATGCTGCGGGTCACCTCGAGTGCCGTGCCGATCACTTCTTCAAGCGGCTGCCACTCCAGATTCAGCTTCACTCCGCCGCTCTCGATGCGCGCCATATCGAGCAGGTTGCTCACCAGTGCGCTCATGCGATGCGCCTCCTCGGTGATGGCCGCCGCGGTTTCCAGTTGCGCCGTCGTCAATTCAGGCTTCGTAAGGCATAGGGACTCTGCCAGGCCGACCAAGACCGTGAGCGGCGTGCGCAAATCATGAGAAAGCGCGGCGAGCAGCGAGTTGCGCAAGCGCTCCGATTCCATGCTGACCAGAGCGCCCTGTGCCACGCCAACATAGTGCACGCGCTCGAGCGCAATCGCGATCAGCGCGGCAAATGTATCGAGCAGCTGCCTTTGTTCGGGGATGCGCAGCAGCCGGCGATTGTGGGCTTTCACGGCGAGCACGCCGCGGGCCCTGGTTGGCGCGCGCAGCGGGATATACAGAATCTCACTGCCGGGCAGCGTATCGGTGCTGAACCCCGCGGGCCGGCCTCGGTCGAACGCCCACTGGGCAATCCCAATCTCGATGGTGAGCGTCCGGTCGGCGGAGCTCGGGCTCGCGCCGGCTATCGGCATGACGATTTGCCCGCCCGGGTCGGGCAGCAATATGGCGGCGGTTGCGCGAAAGGTGCGCTCGATGGATTCGCGGCTGATCTTGATCACTTGATCGATTTGCACGGCGCCCGATAAGTCACGGGCGATCTCGTAAAGCGATCCGGCGCGCTCCTCGCGGTGCGAGGCGACGCGCGCCTGGAACCGCAATCCCGCCGTAAGCTGCCCGGCAATGAGTCCGACCGCCAGCATGATGAAAAACGTGAGCAAGTACTGAACGTCGCTCACGGCGAACGAAAAGCGCGGCGGCACGAAAAAGAAATCAAACGCGGCCACGTTCAGGACAGCGGATAGCGCCGCGGGCCCGCGCCCCAATCGCACACCCACCAAGACGACGGCCAGGATGAAGATCGCCACGATGTTCGAGCGGTCAAAATGCGCCGCAAGCGGCATCGATCCTGCGGTTACTGCCATGCAGGCGAGCGCGGCCCATAGGTAGCACAGCTTCTTCGCCCTGCGCCGGTCATTCAGTTCCGTGCCCGCATCGCTCAAGAATGACGCCGCGTTTCTCGCAGAGTCGTTTTGCGCGGCGCCTTGGGTGCGACCGATCTCGATTAGATCGATATCCGGCGCCAGTAAGGCGAGTTTTTGCCCGCTGGATCGTTGCCAGGGCCACAGATTTCTGACGGGATTGCGGCCGATCACGAGTTTCGAGAAGTTGTGGCGGCGCGCATAGGCAACGACGCTCTCGGCCACCTGTGCGTTGGCGATCACAGCGGTGGTTGCGCCGAGTTCCTGGGCCAAGCTCAACGTTGCCAGGATTCGCTCGCGCCGCGCCGAGGAAAGGCGCTGTAACGCGGGAGTTTCGACATAGATGGCATGCCAGTCCGCATTCAGTTGACTTGCCAGACGCGCAGCGGCGCGCACCACACGCTCGGCTCCGGGGTCGGGGCCGACACAGGTGAGCAGTGCGGTGGCGGTTTTCCACACCGAGCCAATGGCCCGATCCGCCCGGTAGGCTTGCACATCCCCTTCGACCCGGTCCGCGGTGCGTCGCAGCGCGAGTTCGCGCAGCGCCATCAGGTTGCCCTTGCGGAAGAAATTATGCGCAGCGTGTTCAGCCTGCGCTTCCATGTAGACCTTGCCCGCTTTCAATCGCGCCAGCAGTTCTTCCGCCGGGATGTCGACTAAAACCACCTCGTCGGCTGCATCGAACACCGTGTCCGGAACGGTCTCCCATACCCTCACCTGGGTAATGCCCCCCACGACATCGTTCAGGCTCTCCAGATGCTGCACATTCAACGTGCTGAAGACATCGATGCCGGCGCCCAGCAGTTCCTCCACGTCTTGCCAGCGCTTGGGATGCCGTGCGCCCTGCACATTGGAATGCGCGAGTTCATCCACCAAAATCAGCGCCGGGTGGCGCTCGAGCGCCGCGTCGATGTCAAATTCGGAAAGCTCATTTCCGCGGTGGGGAATCACCCTGCGCGGCAGGACCTCGATACCTTCCATCTGCGCCGCGGTCTCCGGGCGGCCATGGGTCTCGATCACACCCACCACCACATCTCGACCATCCTCTTTGAGCTTTCGCGCCGCGACCAGCATGGCGTAGGTCTTGCCGACGCCCGCGGAGGAGCCGAAGTAGATGCGCAGCTTCCCGCGCAGCGACCGCGCTTCTTGCCGCTGGACTTTTGCCAGCAGCAGGTCAGGATCCGGGCGCGGCGCTCTGGTATTCAAGATCAACCGTTAACGCGCGCCATCCAGCCCCAAGTTGAGCATCAATACATTGACGCGCGATTCGCCGAAGACGCCCCATTGGGGACCTTTGACTTGAGCGAGCACCTTCTCCCGCAATTTTGCAGGATCAAGGTGCCGTACTCGCGCCACGCGCTCCACTTGATAGAGCGCGGCCGCCGGGCTGATATCAGGATCGAGCCCGCTGGCAGAGGCAGTGACCAAGTCCACGGGAATGGGCAGGGCATTATCCGGATCAGCCATCTTCAAGGCGTCGATTCGTGCCTTGACCGCATCGAGCAATGCCGGGTTCGTCGGTCCGAAGTTTGATCCACCGGAGGCGCTCGCGTTATTCGCCATGGGCGAAGTCGCGGACAGCCTTCCCCAAAAGTATTTGGGATCTTGGAAGGATTGAGAAATCAGCATGGAGCCCACCACTTTGTCATCGCGCACAACCATGCTGCCCGACACTTGGTTTGGAAATGCGATTTTTCCGATGCCTGTCACCAGCAACGGATAGACCAGGCCGGTGAGCACGGTCAGCAGAGCGAACAACACCAATAAGGGACGTAGCATCGTTTTCATGCGCCTTACCTCTAGACCAACCGCAGCGTCGTCAACGCCATGTCAATGAGCTTGATTCCGGCAAACGGCACCACGATGCCGCCCACGCCGTAAATCAACAAATTGCGCCGGAGCAATGCAGCGGCGCCCAACGCTCGGTACTTGACACCTTTGAGTGCCAGCGGGATCAGCGCGACGATGATCAGCGCATTGAAAATGACGGCGGAAAGAATGGCCGAGTTCGGGCTCGTCAGGCGCATGACATCGAGGGCCGCCAGCTGAGGATAGGTGGTCGCGAATGCTGCGGGGATGATGGCGAAGTATTTCGCCACATCATTGGCGATTGAAAACGTCGTGAGTGAGCCGCGTGTGATCAACAGTTGCTTGCCAACCTCGACAATCTCGATCAATTTGGTGGGATTGGAGTCGAGGTCCACCATGTTGCCCGCCTCTTTCGCCGCTTGAGTGCCGGAGTTCATGGCCACGGCGACGTCCGCTTGAGCCAACGCAGGCGCATCGTTCGTGCCGTCGCCGGTCATGGCCACGAGTCGTCCTTCCGTCTGGTACTGCCGGATGAGCTTCAGTTTGGCCTCCGGGGTTGCCTCGGCGAGAAAATCATCCACCCCCGCTTCGGCCGCGATGGCCGCCGCCGTCAAGCGGTTGTCCCCCGTGATCATCACGGTGCGGATGCCCATGCGGCGCAGTTCACCGAAACGCTCTTTGATTCCCCCCTTGACGATATCCTTCAGCTCCACGACTCCGAGGACGCGGCCGCCGTCGCTCACCACCAAGGGCGTACTGCCCTTGCGGGCCACCTCGTCGACGGATTGGGTCACTCGCGCGGGAAATGTGAATCCTTGCGCCTCGATGTAATTGCGCACCGCCTGAGCCGCACCCTTGCGGACCTCTCGAGCGCCCAGATTGACGCCACTCATTCGCGTCTGCGCTGAAAACGGCACGAAGGTCGCGTCAAGCTGCCCGAGATTTCGTTCCCGCAGATTGAAGCGCTGCTTGGCCAGCACAACGATGCTGCGGCCCTCCGGCGTTTCGTCAGCCAGCGAGCTCAACTGCGCCGCGTCGGCGAGTTGCTGCTCCGTCACACCCTCCGCCGGAATGAACGCCGCCGCTTGTCGATTGCCCAGGGTAATGGTGCCCGTCTTGTCGAGGAGCAGCACGTCCACATCACCCGCGGCTTCCACAGCGCGCCCCGATGTCGCAATGACATTCGAAGCCATCATACGACTCATGCCCGCGACGCCGATGGCGGACAACAGCCCGCCAATGGTGGTCGGAATCAGGCACACCAACAGGGCCACCAACACGGTGATCGTGACCGGCGCGCCGAGTTTCGCCACAGCGACACTGAACAAGGAGAACGGCAACAGCGTTGCGGTTGCCAGCAAGAACACCAACGTCAAAGCAATGAGCAAAATCGTCAAGGCAATTTCATTCGGCGTCTTTTGCCGCTTGGCGCCCTCGACCATCGCGATCATGCGATCGATGAAAGCTTCGCCGGGGTTGACGCTGACGCGAACGATCAGCCAGTCGGAAAGCACCCGTGTGCCGCCTGTCACGGCGGAGAAGTCGCCGCCCGATTCGCGCACGACGGGAGCCGATTCGCCGGTAATCGCGCTCTCATCCACCGACGCGACACCCTCAACGACCTCACCGTCCGCCGGGATGACGTTGCCGAACTCGACCAGGAAGAAATCCCCCTTTCGCAGTTCCGTGGCCGGGATCGGCACCCAATTGGATCCGAATTTCGGCTCCTGTAATTTCTTGGCCGTCGTCGTTTGCTTCAGGCCCCGCAGGGATGCTGCCTGTGCTCTGCTGCGGCCTTCGGCCAACGCCTCGGCGAAATTTGCGAACAACACCGTAAACCACAGCCACGCGGCGATCGCGAGGATAAAACCCGTGGGCGCCTCGCCGTGTCCGCGCACAGCCTGCAAAAACAAAATCGTCGTCAAAATGCTGCCGACATACACCACGAACATCACGGGGTTGCGCAACTGAGTGAGGGGCGCGAGTTTGCGAAACGAATCGGCGATCGCCGGCCCGACGAGCTTTGAATCAAACAGGCGCAAGGATTTACGAACCACGATTTTCAATATCCTTCAATGAATCGCGTATAGCTGCAGATGTTCGATCACCGGCCCGAGAGCCAGCGCCGGCACATAGGTCAAGGCGCCGACCAGCACCACCGTGCCGACCAGCAATGCGACGAAGAGAGGCCCGTGAGTCGGCAGGGTGCCGGCCGTCGGTTCAATGCGCTTCTTCTTGGCCAGTGAGCCCGCGATGGCGAGCACGGGCACGATGAAGGCGAAGCGCCCAAACCACATCACCACCGCCAGGAGCGAATTGTAGAACGGGGTATTGGCGGACAGGCCCGCGAAGGCGCTGCCATTGTTATTGGCGGCCGAGGAGAGCGCGTACAAGATTTCCGAGAACCCGTGCGCGCCGGGATTGAAGATACCGAGCCGCCCCGATTCCGTCATGACCGCAATCGCGGCGCCGACCAGCACCAGAAACGGCGTCACCAGAATCACGATCGCCGTCATTTTCATTTGGAAGGACTCGATCTTCTTGCCGATGTACTCGGGCGTGCGCCCTATCATGAGTCCCGCGATGAATACGGCCATGATTGCGAAGATCAACATGCCGTATAGGCCTGATCCCACGCCGCCGAAGACCACTTCGCCGAGTTCGATCAGCCACATCGGCACGAGCCCGCCCAGGGGCGTGAGGGAATCGTGCACGGCGTTGATGGCGCCGCAAGACGCCGCGGTCGTAATCGTTGCGAACAACGCGGAGGCAACGATGCCGAAGCGCGTCTCCTTGCCTTCCATGTTGCCGCCCGCCTGCAGTGCGTTATGGGTCTGGTCGACCCCCAGTGCCGCAATGGCGGGATTGCCCTGTTGCTCGGCCCACGTCGCCATCACGGCCATGAAGAGAAAAATCACCGTCATGGCGCCGAGAACGGCCCAGCCCTGCCGGGAATCTCCGACCATGCGTCCGAACACGAAACACAGTGCCGCGGGAATCAGGAACATCGCCAGCATCTGGAAAAAATTACTGAGCGGAGTCGGGTTCTCGAAGGGATGCGAGGAATTCGCGTTGAAGAATCCGCCGCCGTTGGTACCCAACATTTTGATGGCTTCTTGCGAGGCCACCGGACCCATCGCCAGCGACTGTGTTTGGGTGGTAAGCGACTCGGTCAGCGGATTGCCCAAGGTATCCTTGAGCGGCGCGCCATCCGCGTCGAGTTTCGGGTTCGGGTAGGTGAGGCTTTCCAGGGTGGTGGCCTGCTTGTAGGCGTCGAAGTTCTGAATGACGCCTTGCCCCATGAACACGACCGCTAAAATGGTCGCTAGCGGCAGAAGAATATAGAGAGTGACGCGGGTCATATCGACCCAAAAATTGCCGATTCCCCGGGCGGAACGGCGTGCGAAGCCGCGAATCAAGGCGAACGCCACGGCGATGCCGGTGGCGGCGGAGAAGAAATTTTGCACCGCGAATGCGACCATTTGCGTGAAATAGCTCATGGTCGATTCGCCGCCGTATCCCTGCCAGTTCGTATTGGTCACGAAACTCACGGCCGAATTGAAGGACGAATCCGGCGAGACGTTGACGAAGGCTTGAGGATTCAAGGGCAGCCAGAGTTGCAGCCGTTGTATCGCGAAGACCACGAGCGCACCGAGTGCATTGAAGAGCAGCAGCGCGATCGCGTACTGCGTCCAAGGCATGTCCTTTTCCGGATCCACTCCGGCCGCGCGGTACAGGAATCGCTCCACGAATCCGGCCGCGCCGCGAATCTCGGCCGCGTCCGCGATTCTGGCAATATAAATGGCGAGTGGATAGGCGATCGCGATCAGGACAATCACGAACAGGCCAATCGTAAACCATGCCTGTGCGGTCATTACAGATCCTCAGCGCGAAACAGCGCGACCACCAAATAGATGAGCAGGGCAAGCGCGACGGCGCCGCTCAACGCATACGCCCACGTCATTTCTTGCGCTCGAGCGCCGCGCAGCCGGCGACCAGCGCCAGCGTGAACAGCAGGAATCCGACGATGATCAACACGTAAACGATATCCACCGCTTGCCTCCGCGCTAGAATTTGACCAGAACGCCGGCCCCTACGATCACTTCGCGCGTGCGCAGATCCGGAAACCAATCACCCACACTGCAATTGCCCGTGGTCGGATCGGCGCCGCCACCGACGCAGCTCGCCGGCGACCCGGTGTTGCCGCCCGGAGGCGTCACGCCGCCATTACCTGACCAGTACGGCACGCTGGAATGCCGAAACGTCGCCTCGGTCCACCAGGTAATCCAGTCCTTGGGCATGTATTGCAGATTGAGCTGCGTATCCCACTGAAAGAGTTTCTGGCCCGGCTGCTGCGTGAAATAAGGTGAACCGCTCTGGGCGGAGGCGCCATTGATCGGGGGAGTCAGGGCCAGATACCTACCCGGGTTGTTGATAAAGCCACCGCCGAACGTTATGGCATACAGGTCATCGTGGAACCAGGCGCGGTTGTAGGCCATCATGCCGAAGAAGTTTTCCTTGTTTCGACCGTTGGTGCAGGTGACGCCGCCGCCGTATTCGCAGCCGATATCAACCGTGTAGCTGAAGGCCAATTTGGATACGCCGGCGCCGCCCGTGCCGTGCGCGTCGTAGTATTTCACCTCGATACTGTCGTCCTCGTGGATGCGCGTCACCCTCGAGTAGTCGACCGGCGGGCCGGCTCCTACATTGGACCCGGCCGAGGCATTCGGGTTGCCGCCGTTTTGCGGCTGGCAATTGACGTCCACGGTTCCGCGGGCGCCGTTGGCTTGACAGGGCAAGTTATCCTGGCCGACCGAGTAGCTGTTGAAGACCAGTTTCAACGAGTCGTTGGGTATCCAGAGTATTTGCCCGCCGAAGCCCGGCTTGCGGTTGAACTTCGCATAGGACTGCCAGCCGTTGATGAGCCAGGGTTCGATCTTCAAGTTCTGCGTCGGCCACCACTGCACGCGAAGACCATTGAAAAACCACGGCGTATTGGATGATACGAACGAGGGCTGGTAGGTCCAGTTGTCAAAATTGTAATAGCTGAACAACCCGATGTACGACACGAAAATACCCGCATCGACATTCAGCCCGTGATTGATGTCGAAGTGATACCCGGCATTCGCCTCAGAGAAGTAGCGGTAGGCATTTTGCAGATCCCACTGCCCCACGCCGGAGCTCGCGTCGTTGCGGGGCGTCGTGGTGGCGAAGTTGCCGAATATCGACAGAAACCGGGCGCGCACATTGTCCCAGTGGAAGTCGCCGCCGAGGCTCACCTGTTCGATTTGAAATTCGCCGGACCGAAACTCTTCGGTCGAGCCCACGATGGTGTGGTCGATGGGATGGTTGAGGCTTTGCAGGTAGTTCACGTCCAGCCGGATCTCGGGCGTGAAAAACTTCGTGTCGAATACCGGATGCTTTTCGCGCGACGTGCCATTCATCCAGCCGATGTAGCCGATATTGGCCCACGGGGTTTTGAGGTCGACTTCGGGACCGGGATCCGGCGACTGCAGCGCCTCAGGCACCGTCGCAAGGGCGGCCGGGGCCGAGGCCTGGGCGGATGCGCGCGGTGCGAGCGCGAGTGCGGGCGCCGCGCTTGCGGGAATGTTCATGACGATGTCGCGTCGCGCCGGTTTGCCGGCGAGTACATTGACAGCCGGCAGAACAACGTCCGGAAACCCTTCCACCATCGTCGTCAGGGACCAGGAGCCCGGAACAACGTCAGCAAACGAGTAGACGCCATCGCTGCCGGATATCGTCGAACGAATGCCGCCGCCCGCGCGCACGGCTGTGACGGTCGCCCCGGCGATGGGAGCCTTGGCCGCATTGGTCACGACACCGACGATGGTCCCTGCCGAACTGGCGTTGATCGGCGCACTGAGCTCGTCCGCGGAAGCGAGCGGCGCCACGACTACCATTGACACGATTGACAACACCAAGGCATTCAGAGCGTTTTTCGCTTTCATTATCGCCATTCCTTCTCATCCTCTTTCCACGGTTCAACGACGCGCCCCCCCTGCAAGGCGCAGCTTTGTCGGCGCTCACTGTAGAGAGCTCGTTGTAAAAACACTGTTGTGATCGGCGTGCCGGCCGTAAAATTGACGTAAAAATGGCGGCGAGTGGCTCAGGCCAATCGGCTTCAATCTCTTGGTTGCCGCACCAATCGATAGCCCACCGCCGTCTCCGTCAAGATGTGCCGGGGCTGGGCGGGATCGGACTCCACTTTGTGGCGCAAGTGCCCCATGTACACCCGCAGGTAATGTCCATCATCGACGTGCGCCCGTCCCCACACGTCGCTCAGGATTTGGCGGTGCGTCAACACCTTGCCTTCATTGGCCGCCAGGAAACACAGCAGGCGATATTCAATCGGCGTCAGGTGAATCAAATTCCCGCTCTTGCGCACCGTTCGCGTGTCTCTGTCAAGACAGACATCGCCGAAGATGAACGTCGCCGGCAAACTGACTCCCGCGTCCCGGTGCCGGCGCGAGGCGGCACGCACGCGGGCCAAGAGTTCGCCGACGCCGAAGGGCTTCGTCAGGTAGTCATGCGCCCCGGCGTCCAGTGCGCTGATTTTGTCGTGCTCGCTCACTCGAGCCGACAGAACCAGTACCGGCGTGTTGGACCAGCCGCGCAAATCGCGCAGAAAATCCATTCCGTCGCCATCGGGCAATCCAAGATCTAGAATCACGAGATCGGGCTTGAGGGCACTCGCCTCCGTCAAGCCCTGCCGCATCGTCGCGGCTTCGTGCACGATCCAGCCTTCTCTCTCCAAGGCGGAGCGGACAAAGCGGCGAATCTGCCGTTCATCCTCGACCAGAAGCGCAATGTTGGGATCGGCCATTCAAGTTGCCCGGTTATCAGGGTCTGACCAGCCTAGAGCGGCCAGCCGTAAAATTGCTGTGGGATCGCCTTGATGATCCGTAAAAAAACTGTAAATGTGGTCGGCGCGACCGCAGGGTTCAGCAGCCGACTTGCGCAACAAGTCGCGCCCGAGCCGCGTCATGCCGGATGTGTTGGGCGCTCTGCCGGTCAGATCGGTTGCGAGGTTGGCATGCCCCACGGCTGCCAGGACGACCAGTCCCAGAGTGATCTGTCGCACGCGGCATGACCATTTGCTCATGATCACGACGATAGCGGGGAGCGCCGTAAAAAAGCCGTTGCTTTCGCGGCTGCGTGTGTAAAAAGATCGAAAAATTGCGGCTTCATCCCTGCCGGGGCTACAATCGGCCCGTGGTCTTTGAGGGGAACTTATGATCACTCTAAAAATAAACGGCGAATCGAAGACCGTTGACGCACCTGCTGACGTGCCGTTGCTATGGGCACTTCGAGATCTACTGGGAATGACCGGCACCAAGTTCGGCTGCGGCATCGCACAGTGCGGTGCTTGCACGGTACATCTGGACGGCGTCGCGGTGCGATCGTGCGTTCTGCCCATCGGCACCATTGGCCAGCGAAACATCACGACGATCGAGGGCGTCGGCGCCTCGCCGACGGGCAGCCGCGTGCAAAAGGCCTGGCTCGACCTCGAAGTCATTCAGTGCGGCTACTGTCAGTCAGGACAGATCATGTCGGCGAGTGCGCTGCTGAGTGCAACTCCGCATCCCAACGATGCCGATATCGACGCGGCGATGGCGGGCAACATCTGTCGTTGCGGCACCTATGTGCGTATTCGCGAGGCGATCAAAAAAGCCGCGCAGGCGGTTTAGGGGAGACGTCGATGAATTCCGATGTCGAGCGCGTGGTGACGCGGCGCACTTTTCTCGAGGCGAGTTTAGGTTTGGGCGGCGCGTTGTTGGTCGGCTTTCAGGTGCCGTCGGCGGATGCCGCAACGGCCGGCGGCGAGAAAGCGGTGTTCGCTCCCAACGCCTTCATTCGTATCGACGGCAAGGGCAAGATCACTCTGATCATGCCGCAGGTGGAAATGGGCCAAGGGATATACACGGCGATCGCGATGATCTTGGCGGAAGAACTCGATGCTGCCTTCGATCAGGTCGTGGTGGAAGCGGCGCCGCCCAACGATAAGCTCTATGCCAACCCGACGTTCGGCATTCAGGTTACCGGGAATTCCAATTCCATCCGGGCATTTTGGCTGCCCTTGCGCAAGGCCGCGGCCGGCGCGCGCGCCTTGTTGATCCAGGCGGCTGCGCAGATCTGGAAGGTGGACCCGGCGGGCATTCGCACCGACAGCAGCACGGCGATCCACGATGCCAGCGGCAGGCGGATCGCCTATGCGGGCCTCATCGAGCGCGCCAATGGCCTGACGGCGCCGCAGAATCCAACCCTGAAGGACCCGAAAGATTTCAAACTGATCGGCAAACCGCTGAAGCGGCTCGACACCCCGGACAAGGTCAACGGCAAAGTGGTTTACAGCATCGATGTCATGCCGCCGGGAGTCCGGTTCGCAACGCTCGCGGCATGCCCGGTATTCGGCGGGAAGGTAGGGACTGTCGATGACAGCAAAGCGAAGACCCTGCCCGGTGTACGCCAAGTGGTGGTGCTGGATGATTTGGTTGCCGTTGTCGGTGACCACATGTGGGCGGCAAAACAGGGGTTGGCGGCGCTCAACGTCACCTGGAACGAGGGAGCCAACGCCGCAATCTCCTCCGCCGATGTTTGGAAGCAAATTCGCGCGGCCAGCCGGCAGGAAGGTGCCGTTGCGAACAACCAAGGCGACGCAGCGAAGGGATTGTCCCAAGGCGAATTGCACGAGGCCGTCTACGAAATGCCGTTCCTCGCGCACGCCACCATGGAACCGCTGAATTGCACGGTACATGTCACCCCGACGTCTTGCGAGGTCTGGGTGGGCATCCAAGTCTTGTCGAGGGCGCAAGCGGTAGCGGCGAAAGTCACGGGTTTGCCTCTGGACAAGGTGACGGTGCACAACCAACTCATCGGCGGCGGATTCGGCAGACGACTGGAGGTGGACTTCATCGAAAAAGCGGTTCGCATCGGCAAACAGGTCGACGGTCCGGTGAAAGTGGTCTATACCCGCGAGGAGGACATTCAACACGACATCTACCGACCGGTGTATCTGGATCGAATCTCCGCGAGCCTGTCGAATGGACGCATCGTCGGTTGGAAACATCGCATCGCCGGATCCGCGGTGATGGCTCGCTGGCTGCCGCCGGCGTTTCAAAAGGGAATCGATATCGACGCCATCGACAGCGCCGCGGACATACCCTACGACATTCCCAATCTGCGCGTCGAGTATGTGCGCGACGAGCCGCCTGCGGTACCGACCGGCTTTTGGCGCGGCGTGGGTCCCAACAACAATGTGTTCGCCATCGAAACCTTCATCGACGAATTGGCGAAGAAATCGAACAAGGATCCTGTCGCTTTTCGCCGTGACCATCTCGGCAAGGCGCCGCGCCTCAGGGCGGCGTTGGATCTTGCGGCCGAAAAGGCCGGATGGGGCACTCCCCTGCCCGCCCGTACAGGACGCGGCGTCGGCGTCCAGGTGGCGTTCGGCAGTTTCATCGCAGCGGTTACGCAAGCGGAGGTGGACGAGCACGGCGCCGTGCGCGTGCAACGGATCGTCATGGCGGTGGATACCGGGATCGTGGTAAATCCGGACACTGTGATCGCGCAATTGCAGGGCGGCATGGTATTCGGATTGACCGCGGCTCTGTACGGCGACATCAGCATCAAGAAGGGCCGCGTGCAGCAGAGTAATTTTCACGATTACCGCATGCTGCGAATCAATGAAATGCCGCAAATCGAAGTGCATGTCATCAAGAGCGGAGAAGCTCCGGGCGGCATTGGCGAAGCCGGCACCACGGCCGCGCCCGCCGCCCTCGGCAATGCACTATTCGCTGCAACGGGCATCCGTCTGCGTCGACTACCAATCGACCGCGACGTGCTGTCCGGGAGGAAGCCGGCATGAGCGACACGGAAAACCCGGGGCGCTCGAAGCGCTACACCCTGTGGATCCTCGCGGCGGTGGTGGTCATCGCCGCGGTCGTATTTGCGTGGATCGTCTTCGCGCCTGGACCGACCGATTTCGCCGGTGGCCGCCGCGTCGCCCTGGCTGACTATCAAGGACAGGACCCGAGCGGCGCGCCGCCGGAACTCAAAGGCGCAAGCGTCGTCGAGCGCGGTGAGTATTTGACACGTGCAGCCGACTGCGTGGTCTGTCACACCCCCAAAGGCGGCGCACCCTTCGCCGGCGGCGTGGCTTTCGTACTGCCTTTCGGCACACTGTATTCGACCAACATCACTCCCGATCCTGAAACCGGAATCGGCAACTACAGCGACGCGGATTTCCTGAACGCCGTGCACAAAGGCGTCGGCCGCGGCAAGACACGGCTGTATCCGGCGATGCCGTTCGCCAGTTATACCTACATGACGGATGCCGATGCGTTGGCGATCAAGGCGTATTTGTTCAGTCTCAAACCGGTGCACGCGTCGGCGCCGCGAAATACGCTGCAGTTTCCGTTCAACCAGCGCGGACTCATGGGCATTTGGTCCGCTCTCTTCAATTCGGATCGGCGATTCCGGCCGCACGTCGAGCGCGGCCCGGAATGGAATCGCGGCGCATACCTGGTGGAAGCCTTGGGTCATTGCGGCGAGTGCCACACGCCGCGAAATATTTTTCAGGCGCTCAATACCCGTAAGAGATTCTCAGGCACCGTGCAAGCGGGCTGGCGCGCCTACAACATCACACCCGATCGCAGCAGCGGCTTGGGCGCCTGGAGCGAGGCCGACATCGCGCACTATCTGTCGCTGGGCCATGCCGACGGGCACGGCACAGCCGCGGGCCCCATGGGGGAGGTGGTCGACAACAGCTTGAGCGAAATGACGCCGGGCGACATCAGCGCCATGGTGGTATATCTGCGGTCGGTGCCCGCGGTGACAACCGCCGATTTATCCCAGCCCAACATCAATCCCGCTCCAGCGTCAGACGCCGAAGGCGTGGCCGTCAAAGATATGCTCGGCAAGGCCGTGTATGAGGGCGCCTGCGCAAGTTGTCACGGTTGGAGCGGCGTCAGTCCGGTCATCCCCTTCGCGACTCTGACCGGCGCGCGCGCGGTGAATGATCGCACGGCGATCAATGTGGCGCAGGTCATTCTGTCCGGCACGCAGCGGCATGTCGCCGGCGGCGCCGCAAACATGCCCGCCTTCGCCGCCGCCTACAGCGATGCGGAAATTGCCAGTGTCTCCAACTACGTGACTGCGCGCTTCGGCGCAAGCCCTTCCCAACTGACCGCGGCCACGATCGCCAAGATGCGGGAAAATTCTCCATAACAAGACCATCCGGTATCGCACTTTTCCCGCAGTACGCTGGTATAAGCTAGCGTTGAGCGGAGCAGAATCGGGGACATCGTGGCGCTATTTTGGAATGGCTTCAAAGCAGTCTTGCGGCGCGATTTCATCTGGCGCGGGCTGATTTTTCTGGTCGCGTTGGCCGTGCTGATCGTTATCACGACCCGTTGGAATCGCTGGGAGGGCAACGCAGAATGGCAGTCCACCGACGATGCCTATCTGCAGGCGGATCTGACCCCCATTGCAACCAAAGTCGCCGGTTACATCCGGTCTCTGCCCGTGCAGGATTTCGAGCGTGTTCGTGCAGACCAGGTACTGGCTGAAATCGTCGATGATGACTACCGAGCCGCGGTAGCGCAAATCAATGCAGGCATTGCTTCCGCTGCCGCTCAAGTCGAGGCGCTCAAGGCGCAACGGCCATTGCAGGAGGCCAATGTGCGCGCCGCCAAGGCGACGGTCGAGGCGATCGCCGCCAATCTCGAGCAAAGCGCTCGTGACTTGGCGCGCCAAGAGCGGCTCCTCAAAACCGGATCTTCATCGACCGAGGCCGGGGAGAAGCTGCAAACCACGCATGCGCAGCTCGCCGCGCAGTCCGATCAAGCCCGCGCACAGCACAGCGCCGCGGCCCGCCAGCTCGACGTCCTCGCCGCCCAACAAACCCAGGCTGAGGCCGCCGTGGCCGCGCAACAGGCGAGTTTGAAAATCGCACAGCTCAACCTTTCATACACGCACATAGTGGCCCCGCAGGACGGCGTCATCGGGCAGCGCCAGGTGAAGCCGGGGCAGTTCGTGGGAGTCGGAGGACAAATCACCACATTGACGCCGCTGCCGCATGTCTGGGTGATCGCGAATTACAAAGAAACCCAGTTGACTCACATGAGCGTCGGCGAAAGCGCCGACATCACGGTCGATACGTTTCCCGGCCATCGACTGCGTGGGCACGTGCTCGCGTTTGCTCCGGGTGCCGGTTCACAGTTCGCGCTTCTGCCGCCGGACAATGCCACGGGGAATTTCACCAAAGTCGTTCAGCGTATCGCCGTCAAGATTGCGATTGACGACGCCGATGGCCTCATTGACGTGCTGCGTCCCGGCATGTCGGTCGTTGCTCGAATCGACACGCATTCCAAACAGCGGCCATGAGCGAGCCCGCGGCACCGGCCCCGGCACCGGCTCCGGCTCCGGCCACGACCATTCCCTGGATGGGTTTGTTGGCGGTATTGCTCGGCACCTTCATTTCCACCTTGAACACCCGTCTATCCACGTTTGGCCTCGCGGATATCCGCGGCGCCGTTCACGCCGGCTTCGATGAGGGCGCCTGGATCACGACGGCTCTCAGCGCTGGGCAGATGCTCATCGCCCCCGTCGCCATCTGGGTCGGCGGAGTCTACGGCCCTCGACGCGCTCTCATCGGCGCCGCCACCTCGCTGGCCGTGATTTCTTCGATCGAGCCGTTGGTAACGAATTTGCACACGCTGCTGACGCTGCAATTTGCCAGCGGTCTTGCGTCCGGCTTCTTCGTGCCCCTGACCTTGAGCTTCTTGCTGCGAAATACGCCGCCCAAAGTATGGGCCTACGGCGTAGCCATCTACGCATTGAATTTGGAGGTGTCGCTGAATGTCTCGGCCTCCCTGGAGGGATGGTATCTGGAGCATCTTTCGTGGATATGGATCTTTTGGCAAAACGTACCGCTGGCCGTCGCCATGGCCTTGTGCCTGCGCTTCGGCGTCAGCCCCGATCCAGTGAATCCGAATCGGCCGCCGGCGGATATTTTCGGACTCGCCTCAGGCGGCATAGGCCTGGCGTTGATCTATGCCGCCTTGGACCAAGGCAACCGGCTCGACTGGAGCAATTCAGGATTGGTGTGGGGTCTGATGTCATCGGGCGCCCTGCTGCTGGTTGCATTCTTGATTCACGAATCACGTACCCCACATCCCGGTGTAGATTTGAAGGTGTTGCTCGCATCACCCCTCCCACGCCTGTTGTTGTTGATCGCCTTCCTGCGCCTGACCATATTGTCCACCGCGTATGCCATCCCGCTGTTTCTCCAGGTGGTGCGCGGCTTCCGGGCCCTTGAAGTGGGCCAGACTCTGGTGTGGATCGCCGTGCCCCAGATGCTCGTGTGCGTCGCAGCCGGTTTTTTGTTGCGCCGGATGGATGCGCGGCTGGTCGCTTCATTCGGATTCATTTGCGTTTGCATCGCCTGTCTCATGGTGGCCTACGGCCTCACGCCGCTTTGGGGCACGGACCAGTTTCTACCCTCGCAGCTATTGCAGGCGGTTGGCCAAAGTTTTGCCCTATCGGGCACGGTATTCTTCGCCGTGCTGCATCTGCGGCCGCAGGACGCCCTGACATTCGGTGCGGCGACGCAAGTCGCACGGCTGATGGGCGGCGAGGTCGGTCAGGCGTTTATCGCGACGTTCATTCGAGTGCGCGGGCAAATCGCGTCAAATCTTCTCGGTCTGCATGTCCAGATCGGCGATGCGCAGGTAATCCATAGACTACAAACCTACGCCGCAGCCACGGCGCCCGCGGGTGATCCGAGCTCCGCGCCGGCTCGCGGTGCGGCCGTACTCGGCGGTGTGATACGCAGCGCGGCAATCACGCAGGGAATCATGGACGGCTTCATCGTCATTGCCGCCTTGACCGCCGTCACGCTCATCGTGATCGTCACTCGCAAGGCTGCTCCCCCGGGGCCCGCCTCTCATAGGTCGCCTTTCGGGGCGCGCGATGCAGCCTCGCCGTGATCCGTGATCCTTCAATGTCACGTGTGCGTTGGGTCTGGCTCCTGACCGCGCTCGCCGCGCTGCCCGGCTGCGCGGTCGGGCCGCACTACAAGGCGCCCGCTCTTGTGGACGGCGCGCAGGCTCCGCTGGTGTCGCTGACGCCAACGGCTGAAACATCCGCGCAGCCCCCCGATGACTGGTGGCGCCTGTATCACGATGCATTGCTCGATCAGTTTCTCCATGAAGCCTTCACGGCGAACACCGATCTTAAAATCGCTGAAGCCAATCTTTCCGCAGCGCGCGCGATTCTCGAAGGAGTCAAAGCGGCACGCTACCCGGACACAAAACTCGAGGCAGGCGGGACTTACGGCCGTGATCCCATCACGGATGAGATTCTTGAGCTTGGCGGCCATCGACCCGCCAATACCTGGATCTTCGACACGCTCTTGGATGTCTCTTACGAAGTCGATCTGTTCGGCCACGTGCGCCGATCCATCGAAGCCTCGCGCGCCGACGCCGCAGCCAATGCCGCCTCGCGGGATGCCGTTAAAATCACCGTCGCCGCCGAGACCGCGCGCGCCTACGCGCAGATCTGCGCGCTCGGTGAACAGATCGCGGTCGCCCATCATTCGCTCGACGTCGTCAGCCGCGAAGCCGATATCACCGTCAAGCGCCACGAAGCCGGCGCCAATTCGTCATTCGACGTCGTCAGGGCGCAGGGACTGGTCGCGCAAGTGCGCGCGAGCATTCCTCCATTGGAAGGCCAACGAAGAGCGGCCATGTTCGAACTCGGTGCGCTGCTGGGCCGGACACCCGCTCACGCCCCGGCGGAAGCGCAGGCCTGCGTTCGGCCGCCGCATCTTGATGCCCTCATCCCCGTGGGCGACGGCATCGAACTCCTCAGGCGCCGCCCGGACATTCGCCAGGCCGAGCGTCGCCTGGCCGCCGCCACCGCGCGCATTGGTGTGGCCACGGCAGATCTTTATCCGCGTATCAGTCTCACGGGTTTCTTCGGCGGAGTCAGCGCGACGTTTCCGGATCTCACCACGAATGATGCGCGCGCCTGGGGCGTCGGCCCGAGCATTGTGTGGAGCTTTCCGAACCAAGCGGGCCCGCGCGCGCGAGTGCGCCAGGCCCACGCCAATGCGGACGCCGCGCTCGCCGGCTTCGACGCCGCGGTGTTGCGGGCTCTCAAAGAGACCGAGCAAAGCTTATCGGCCTATGGCGCCGAACTCGATCGGCGCCAAGCCTTGGCGGATGCGCAGGACGAGGCGCAAAAGGCCTTCGATCTGGCGGACGACCAGTTTCTCGCCGGCGCATTGACCAATCTCGACTTGCTGACGACTGAGCAGTCGTTGATCTCCATCGACGCCTCCGTCGCCGTGTCCGATACCGCGTTGGTCCAGGACCAGATCGCGGTATTCAAGGCGCTCGGCGGCGGGTGGCACGAGACGCGGTGACACGGCGAGGCGAGCTTAGCTTGCCGCCGATGCTTCCTCAGGTTCGTTGGTTGCACTGCTACCTTTGACCCGATCGTCCCCGCGCCCGTCGCGCTTCACCGCGTTCGCCACGCCCGCGCCATAGGCAGGATCGCACTTGGCGAATAACGCGATCTGCCTGCGCTTGATCTCCTCGGGTACACCTTGCATGGCGGCGGCGATGTTGCTGAACAGGCGCTGCCGCTGTTCGGCATCGAACAGGCGAAACAGATTGCCGGGCTGCGCGTAGTCGTCGTTGCCGTCGCGGTGGTTATAGCGGTCGGCATCGCCGTGCAAGGGCAGGGCCGGTTCCGCAAAACGCTTGTCCTCTTTCGGGCCGTTGAACGAATTGGGCTCGTAGTAGGCATCCGGGTTCTTGGTGTTGTTGTCGAAGAAGCGCATCGGTCCGTCCTTGTGGTAGTGGTGCACCGGGCAGCGCGGTGCATTGACCGGCAATGCCTCGTAGTGCGTGCCGAGCCGGTAGCGGTGCGCATCGGCGTAGCTGAACACGCGCGCCTGCAGCATCTTGTCCGGAGAGAAGCCGATGCCGGGAACGATGTTGGATGGAGCGAATGCAGCCTGTTCGATCTCGGCAAAGTAGTTGTCCGGATTGCGGTTCAATTCCAGCACGCCAATGTCGATCACCGGGCAGTCGCCGTGCGGCCAGACCTTGGTCAGGTCAAACGGGTTCCAACCGGTGCGCTCGGACCAGGCTTGCGCCTGCGCGTCGGTCATGATCTGCAGCTGCACCGTCCACTTCGGAAAATCGCCTTTTTCGATCGCCCCGAACAGATCTTCCTGAGTCGACTCGCGCGTACGCCCGACGACTTCGGAGGCCTGCGCGTTGGTCCAATGGCGGTGACCCTGCTGGGTCTTGAAATGAAACTTCACCCATACGCGCACACCGGCAGCATTGATCAGACTGTAGGTGTGCGAGCCATAGCCGTTGACATGGCGCACGCTGGTGGGCAGGCCGCGGTCGGACATCAGGATCGTCACCTGATGCAAACTCTCGGGCGACAGCGACCAGAAATCCCACATCGCGGTGGGGGAGCGCAAATTGGTCTTCGGGTGGCGCTTTTGCGTATGGATGAAATCGGGGAACTTGTACGGGTCGCGCACGAAAAACACCGGGGTGTTGTTGCCCACCAGATCCCAGTTGCCTTCCTCGGTGTAGAACTTGATCGCGAAGCCGCGCACGTCGCGCTCGGCATCGGCGGCGCCGAGTTCACCCGCGACGGTTGAGAAGCGCAGGATCAAGGGCGTCTTGGTGCCGGGCTGCAGCACCTTGGCTTTGGTGTACTTCGAGACATCACCCGTCATCGTCAGGGTGCCGTGGGCACCCCAACCCTTGGCATGAACCGGACGCTCCGGAATGCGCTCGCGGTTCTGATGCGCCAGCTTCTCGATCAATTGGTAGTCCTGCAGGAGCAACGGACCGCGACGACCGGCACTCAATGAATTTTGATTGTCGGCAATCGGGTTACCGGCACTGGTGGTCAGTTGAAGGGCGGGGTTCTTAGCGCTGTCGGTGGGCTTAGTCATGCTGGTTCCGGTTGTGAGTGTTGCGACACAGTAAGCAATGTCGCTGGAGCATGGAAATTGATTGATCAAATGGGATTGATAGATGCTTCCTATCTACACCGTATGGATGGGATGCGCTTGTCGGATTTGTGCAGAACTTGCTCGTTCTTGCTCAGCGTGCCCCTGTGCTGTTTTGACTGTGCCTTGCATGGGCGGCGGCCGCACGGACGATGCGTGTTGCGTGATTGTTCACGTGTCTCGGCGGCCTCTCAAATTGTTTCGGCTTCCCGCAGTGTCAGTGGACTGTTCAGCGCGTAGCGCGCGATTTCATCCTTGCGCATGAATGCCACGCCCGGGCGGCTCGCGGCGTATCGTAGAAATTCGTCCCACACCCGCACCATCTGCGGCGAGCCGCTGATGCGGTCGTGCGCGCTGACCGACATCATGCGGCGGCGAGCGCCTGCTTCTTCGTAGAGCTGGTCGAAGTCAAGCCTGATCTGCTCCAGGAATTTGCCGGGCGAATAGTTGCGTCCTTCAATCAGAAGAATGTCGTTGTTGCGAAGCGTGTAGGGCACCACCACAAAGTCCTTGCCGTTGACCTGCTCGATGAACGGCTCATCGCGGCTCAAATCGTCGATGTGATAGATATAGCCCAGCTCCTGCAGCAGCGACAAGGTGTTCGGTCCACGCCGCAGCCAATTGGCGTTGTAGCCGATCGGCCGTTGACCCGTCACTTCTTCCACCATGCCGGCAGCCTGTTGCAGAAAGATCTTTTCTTCTGCGCGGCTCATGGCGTACTGGGAGCTCCATCTCGGCCCGTGACCGGAGGCCTCGTGGCCGCGATCGACAATCTCCCGTGCCAGCTTGGGATGCCGCTTTGCAGCTTCGCCGATGATGTGCGCGGTCACTTTGACGCCGTGGCGATCCCACAGATCAAGCATGCGCGGAATACCCTCGCGGTAGCCGTAGGCGAACCACGTGTTGGCGGCAAGATCCGCCGGCACCGAGGCGGGGAAATCGACTTTCGGAAACGGACTGTCGGTCCCCTTCGGTGGTTGTCCGCCGGCTTCGAACTGCATGGAGATGGACACGGGGAGTCTGATGCCCCGAGGCCAGAACTGCCCCGCCGGTGCAGTCGAGGATTCCGAAGCAAGGGACGCGCTCGACCCCTCCGCCTCCGCGGTCGCGGAATGCAGCAAATTGCCTGCGGCAAACAAGCCGGCACCTGCGCCGGCGCGCGCCAAAAGGGTCCGGCGGCCTGGTTGCTGTGGGTCGGTTTCGTGAGTGGGACATTTACTTGAACTTGTTGACATGAGGCCCTCGCTATCCGCTTTGAGAGATTCCCGGGAAACCGCGCGACTCGCGCCATGCGCGCGGCGGCTGCCCCGTGTAGCGTTTGAATACGCTGCTGAAGTGCGCTTGGGTTTGGAACCCGACCGAGAGCGCGA